>OCVV011351595.1_pt1 | contig 41026 bp, 28 predicted proteins | sample 1539721 | NCBI WGS metagenome assembly OCVV01 (sample SAMN02144230, study PRJEB22623) | gut metagenome | biome: sheep rumen | host: Ovis aries | place: New Zealand | reverse complement strand
TAATCAGATTAATCAGATTAATCATTGTTTTTTTAATGAAAAATCAGTGTTCATCTGATACATCTGTGGTTAAAATAATCACTTGCGAAAGTTGAATTAATAACTTGTTAAGGACCTCATTCAAAATCATTTAGTAATTATGAAACAAAGACTTATTGCATTTCTGCTTCCCCTTTTTCTTTGCGTTTTTGCAAATGAGGCATCCGCTTATGATGCTAAAGTGGATGGTATTTACTACATTTTCTCAGGCACTAATGCTACTGTGACTTATTTGCTCAATGGAACAAATAACACGCCTGCCTATTCAGGCGATGTTGTCATCCCTGAAACAGTCACCTATAAAGGTACAACCTACACAGTGACTAAAGTAGGACATTGGGCATTCCAGTATTGCAGCAACCTGCAGTCGGTTTCCCTCCCCAGCACTGTGACGGAGTTGGGCAACTATGCGTTTTATCATTGTGACAACCTGACATCGTATGAGATTCCAAACAGCATCACAAGCGTAGGTATGTATGCGTTCAGTGAATGTGGTCGTCTTGAATCCATCGTCATTCCCAACTCCGTGACATCCATTGGCGTTTATGCTTTCCAAAATTGCACCAATCTCGCTTCTGTCACCATCCCCAACAGTTTGACAGCCATCAGCAATTATGTGTTCACTGGGTGCAGCGGACTGAAAGAAGTTGTTATTCCCAACTCTGTCACATCGATAGGCACGAAGGCTTTTGAGAAATGCACCAGCCTTGCCTCTGTCACGATTCCCGAGAGCGTTGCTACCATCGAAGATAATGCTTTTAATGGGTGCAGCGGACTGACATCGGTCGTTTTTCCAAGCAGTCTGAAGAGCCTTGGCGCCACGGCCTTCTCGGGTTGCAGCAGTCTGAAATCAGTTACTTTCCCTGATGGTTTGGAAAGCATTGGCAGGGGTGCGTTCTCTCTCTGTAGCGAACTGACCGAAGTGTCTATTCCGAGTTCTGTAACATCCATCGGCATGAGTGCTTTCGGTGCTTGCAACAAACTGACGACCGTGAAAGTCGATATTAAGGAACCGCTGCCAATTCAGCAATACACATTCGGCAATCGCACCAATGCAACACTCTATGTGCCAAGAGGCTGCAAGGCAGCTTACGAGGGAGCTGATTTTTGGAAAGAATTTCAAAGCATCGTGGAATTCTTCTATCCCGACATTAACAAGGATGGGGATATAACCGTCGCCGATGTCATTGCCCTCGTAGATATCATTTTGGGCTTAGATGACGCAGAACCATACATGTACGACCATGAGTGCGCCGACGTGAATGGGGATGGGAACATCGACATAGCCGACGTCACTGCCCTCGTAAACATGATTTTGGAATTATAGGAAAAAAAAAGCCTCACCCCCAACCCCTCTCCAAAGGGAGAGGGGAGTAGTATGAAACTTGAAACTTGAAACGGCGCTTGCGCCTTTAACCTTGACCGCAGGTCTAATATCCTATGATTGTAAAGATTTTTGATAATCCAGCAGCGGTGTCTGAAAAGATGCTTGAGGACGAGATGCTAGAACTTCCTTTGTGGAGGGTGCGCAAGGTTCGTAGTTTCAAATTTCTCATAGACAGAGTTTTATGCACTGAGGCATATCTCCTTCTGAAAAGAGGTTTGAAGGAGGGGTATGGCATTGATTGTATGCCAGAATTCGACTATATAGCGCACGAAAAGCCTGTACTCAAGCACTATCCCGACATTCACTTTAATCTTAGCCATTGCAAAAAGGGGATACTATGTGTGATAGATGACAAGCCTGTTGGGTGCGACATAGAGGAGATTGAAAAGAAGTTTGACCTCAATCTTTGCCATGTATGCTACAATGCCCAAGAGATAAAGGACTTGCAGAACGCTGATGACCCCTGTATCGCCTTTACTGAATTATGGACCAAGAAGGAGGCTGCCCTTAAATTGACTGGCGAAGGATTAACCGACGATCTCCCTTCATTGTTTACAAACGGGCTGAAAGAGCAAGTGAAGTTTGAAACATACGTATGCAAGGATAAAGGGTACGTCTATTCCATTTGCCACTATAACAGCACTCCTCCTCATCCATCAAGTAGCCAACCATCATTTTAGTTCACGATAAGCAGCATCGTCCACAGGTTCCAACCATTCGTTGGATGCACCTTCCTGCACATCCTTATGGTAGGTGAGATGCTGGAACCATGAGTCTTTTTGAGCACCATGCCAGTGTTTTACCTCAGCAGGAACCGCAATGATGGTGCCTGGCGTCATCTCAACGGCTTCTTTGCCCCATTCTTGGTACCAGCCGCGACCAGCAAAGCAGATAAGTACTTGCACCTGCTTGTGGTGGATGTGCCAGTTGTTGCGGCAACGAGGTTCGAAGGTGACATTCATCACGCCACCACCAACATCTGCCAGATAGCTCTGTCCAATGAAATACTTGCCGTATGGATTAGGCTCGCCCTTTGGCCATTTGCTGTGCAGGGTGTAGCCTTCGCTGTCGAGCCATGCAGAGAGTTCATCCACTAACTGCTGACTGTTACCCATGTTGACGGCACCTTGCTTATGGGCTGCAAGTTGTGGAGCAACTCCATCGAGACCACTGAGTGCTGCTACAGTTACTATCTCACGGTCGGCAGCAGAGAGCTGATCGCCAGCAAAGATGTCACCAAAGAGATGCGACTTCAGGTAGTAGTCGTCCTGCGGACAGAATTCGTAATTGAAAGGACGACCCGAGAGCTGTGTTTGGTTCTTTCTGCCCAGTTCGTATGCCTTTCGAGCATCATCCCATTCTGCAGGACGAGTCCAAGGCTTACCTTCTTGCCAATTCGACTGCTTTTTCTCCAACACCTTACTCAAGACGCCCAGTGCATTCAGTGAACGTGGAAATCCTGTGTAGGCATAGAGTTGCGAGAAAGCCTCCTTCAGTTCGTTGATAGTCACTCCGTTGTCGAGAGCTATGCGCACTGCTGGTTCCAAACGCTCCAAATCACCTTGTGCCATCAGGCAGGCACATGCCGCTAATCCTTTTTGACGCTCTGTCAATGTCTGACTGTTTACCATAGCCATAGTGAATATTGCAAATAGAAATAATAAGATTCTTTTCATTTCACTTTTCGATGTCTTTATTACACATTCTTCTTGAAGAACTCTGCCAAAGTGTCCCATGGAATCATGTTTTTTGGCTGTCCTTTACCTTTTAGCTCTTCGTAACCACCATCGTAGAGGTCACAGTGTGAGGCATCTGGAATGATGAGTAACTGCTTGTTTTCTGGATTAGGGTTTGGCTTGCCAACGAACTTATAGCCTTCTGCCTTGCCATCTACCATATAGTGATAAGCTGCCTCTCCGAAATAGCGTGAGTGAGCATCAGCACCATGCATCACGAGAACGGCAGAGCGGATTTCGTTGATATAGTAGAGGAAACGGCTGTTGGCGTATGCCTGTGTGCCGATGACGCGCCAACCATCGTTGGAGTTGCCGCTGCGCTTGTGATAGCCACGCTCAGTCTTATAGTAATCGTAGTAGTCGTGAACAAAGCGAGGAGCCTGAGGAGGCACGGTGTCCAGCACACCACCAGCCATTGCATGAGGGTCTGTCAGACGTTGTTTGGAAAGATTTTCACGATTTTTATGACGAGCTTCTTCGAGGTCGAAAGCATCGTTGTAGTCGTTGCCACTGACGCGGGTCATGTCGTACATCGTAGCGGCAACAGTAGCCTTGATGCGGGTGTCAGCAGCTGCTGCATTGAGGGCGATGCCACCCCAACCGCAGATACCGATGATGCCTATGCGGTTGGCATCCACATTGTTTTGCTTTGATAGGAAATCGACGGCAGCCATAAAGTCCTCGGTGTTGATGTCGGGCGAAGCCGTGCGACGAGGTTCACCGCTGCTCTCGCCGGTATAAGATGGGTCGAAGGCAAGTGCTACAAAACCGCGTTCAGCCATCTTCATGGCATAGAGTCCGCTCGACTGCTCTTTCACGGCTCCGAAAGGACCAGAGACAGCGATAGCAGGCAACTTTTCACTATTCACTTTTAACTTTTCATTCGCTGCAGGCGTATAGAGGTCGGCTGCTAATGTCAGTCCATATTGTGTTTCACACGTCACCTTGCGGTGGTTCACTTTTTCGCTTAGCGGGAATACCTTGTCCCACTCCTGTGTCAGTTCCAATTCCTGTTTCATATTCTCGTTTGTTATTTGTTGTTGGCTGTTGTTACATGCTATGAGCATCGTGCTTATCAGCATGGTGGTGAAGAATGTTTTTCTCATTGTATATTTTGTTTTTCTTGAATCGAATCATCGTATGACCACTTTTTTACCATTCTTTACATATATCCCTTTGGAGGGACTGTTAGCCTTCATTTCCGACGAGCCGTCGGTTACTCGTAACTTTTGTCCGTTCAGAGAGTAATATACTCCTTCTTCTTGACGATTACCATGAGGGCTCTTGATGGCTGATGTGCCTGGTGTCAGCGACAACGTAACATTAATGTTCCTATCTCCTGCTTTCAGGAATGTGCGCAACTCACTCTCCGACAGACCATCGATTTTGCCCAAGCGGGTATAGCTCCATGAGTTGGAACCATAGAACAGGCAGATGTTGCTGCCATTGTAAAGAATCACATCCCCAGCGTGAGCAGTCAGCTGTTGGTCGTTTGTTGGCAGAGAGAAACCCAGTGCACCCCATATCTCAAAGCCACCACTGCTATTGAGGGTTACATGAACGGGTGCTTGTTGCAGCTTTTCAAGCAGTGCCTTAGTGGCAGCATTGTCGATGAGTGTCACGCTCTGCGTCTGCTCATCAATGGTGATATAGATTTTATCCATAGTAGTTTGCGCATTCACTTCACTTTCTGATGAACAAGAGTAAAAAAACATGGCTGATAAAAACAAAAGAATCTGTTTCATTACTCCCATAATCTTATCGTTTAAAGTTTAAAGTTTAAAGTTTAACGTTTAACGAAGTTTCATTCTTCATTCTTCATTTTGATTGCAAAGATATTTCATTTTAATGAAATAGGTTTTACATATATTGGCTGTTTATATACCAATATCGCAGAAAATATATAAATATCATAAAAACAATACCATTTTTAGACTATTTTTGCTGCTTTTTCATATCTTTGCATCATCATCCTGCAAAAATACCATAGCCATGAAGAAGATACTGAAAGTTGACAGTCCTAACGACTTTGCTCGGTTTGTGGATGCACCTGTGTTGCACCCGCTGGTGAGCATCATCCACTACGATGAACTGGAACCCTTTCGACATAGCCTGAACAATTACGGAGTGTATGGACTGTTTATCCAGCGGCAGTTTCCTCGGATTCTCTCTTACGGCATGAAAACGCTAAAGGTGAGCGACGCCTCCATCATTGCCGTGGAGCCAGGACAGATTGGCGGACTGGAGGATAACGGTGAGCGTATCTCGCTGAGCGGATGGGTGTTGCTGTGGTCGCCCGCATTGCTCCATGGATCTGAATTGGAACGTCAGATTGACCGCTATCAGTTCTTCTCGTATTTCTTCACAGATTCGCTTCGCATGGAGCCCGATGAGTGGGACTGCATCACGCAGTTGGTGACTCAGATGCGTCAAGAGTTGCAGGCTCACGATGACTCGCCATCGCTCCGAAGCATTCTTTTGGGCTATCTGCGCTTGATATTGGAATATTGCAACCGTATCTACCTGCGCCAACTATCTGAAGAAGACAAAGGTGCCAACGACTTACTGAAACGCTTTCACAATCTGCTCCAAACGTATTTCCGCGAGAACCGACAACTGTCGCACGGTTTGCCAAGCGTCAGCTACTGTGCCTCAGAACTGACATATTCTCCACGCTATTTCGGCGACATCGTCCACAAGGCAACGGGCGGAACGGCTATCGGCTACATCCACAACTATGTCATCAATCAAGCCAAGAGTCTGCTGATGCAAGGACACAACATCAGCGAGACGTCGCGCCTCCTCGGTTTCAATTTTCCTCACCATTTCACCCGCCTCTTCAAGCGCATCACGGGGCTCACACCTAGCGATTTTTTAGGGAAAGCCCCCTCCCGTCCTCCTCGAGGGGAGGAGAGCCGATAGGGCTAACGCCATAGTTGTAGCAAGTCTTTGTCGCCCCAATAGATATGGATGTAGGATGCTCGGAGGTTCTTATATATATAAATAGGTGGATGTGATGGATTGGTGTGTGGTTCTTCTTCGACGATGTGGGAATAGTGGAATTCATGTCCATGGAAGAGGTAGGGAGTACCATCGGAGGTGATTCCTTTCCATTCCCGATAGCCTAGATGGAGTTTCATGCCTTGAAGAGTGGCGGTTTGATGCAGGACATTTGCCATAGGGTAGGTATTTCCGTCCATTCCAATAATATTGGAGCAGAGGTACATCATTCCTCCACATTCTGCCAGACAACGTCCGCCATTTTCAATGAAGTTGTGTATGCTTTCAAGCATGGAGTGATTGGAACTGAGTTGAGATAGAAAGAATTCTGGATATCCTCCAGGGAGATAGAGAAGATGGGTAGAAGGGGGAATCTGTTTGTCGGTTAATAGTGAGAAAAAGGTAACGGGACCGAGTGCTTTGAGTCGGTCGATGTTTTCAAGATAGGTAAAATTGAAAGCTGAATCACGAGCGATAGATATGGAGAGTGAGGAGTTGTTCCATCCGGATGATAACCCTCCCCCTCGGGGGAGACGGAGGGGGGCTTTGAGCTGGAGGGGTGCTTGTTCCCAATCTAGGTGCTTTTCTACTGCATCAGCAGCAAGATGGATGAGGGATTCGATGCGTTGTTCGTTATCGAGAGAGAGACCTAAGTGGCGGGAAGGAATTTCCATTTCGGGAATGCGAGGGATGCACCCCAAGCAAAGGGTATGGGTATCTTCACAGGCTTGACGAAGAAAGGAAGCATGTCGCTCACTTCCCACTTGGTTGAATATCACTCCAGCTATATGAATGTCTGTGCGAAGGGTTTTGAATCCGTGGATGATGCCAGCTGCACTATATGCCATGCTGCGAGCATTAATGATGATAATGACGGGGATGCCGAGGATGGAGGCAATTTCTGCAGAACTGCCGTGGTAGCGGTCGTATCCATCGAAAAGTCCCATCACTCCTTCCACCACGTTGACATCTCCGGAGTAGTGTGAAAACACTTCACGCAAGTGTTCAGCTGTAGTGAATCGGGCATCGAGATTGACCGATTCCACTCCCGAGGCCATGCGATGGTATTGCGTGTCGATATAATCAGGACCGCATTTGAAGGGTCGAACCGCAATCCCTTTTCGTTGCAGCACACGAAGAATACCAATTGTGAGCGTAGTTTTGCCACATCCCGAATTGGTAGCAGCCAACAGAAATGAAATCTTTCTATCGCTTTGTTTTTTTGCTCCAGTTTCAAAGGGGAAAGACACTGATTGACTTCGTTGAGCTAAAGGATCTGAATTACTCATTTGAGGGACTTTTGTGAAAATAGAAAAGATTTTTGCAGAAATGTTGCAAAGATACAATTTTTATTCATACCTTTGCAGTGCAATTGGTGATATTTTGAACAACGGTTCAAGATATAAAAGGGAATCAGGTGAAAATCCTGAACAGTGCCCGCTACTGTAATCTCCCGTTTTTAGAAAGAACAACCAATGCCACTGATTGAAAAAGTTTCAATTGGGAAGGCGTTCTTCAGGAGAAAGTCAGGAAACCTGCCAATTTGTGAAAGAGAATTCTCGTGCGTTCCTCGGGATTAAGGACGGCGGGAGTGTTCGAATTAATAATTGTTTTAACACTTTTGCAGTGAAGAGGAATGTGTTGTTGAGCATAGTTTGTATGCTCTTTTCTTCACATTTGTTGGCACAAGTTGCTATCAGTGGAAGGATTGTAGATGCTCAAACTGAGCGTCCAGTTGTTGGTGCGTATGTACGTGTGGATAAAAGCATGCAGAAGGCAGTTTCAAATTCGAAAGGAGAATTCCAATTGACTGGCTTATCAGATGGTGCACATGTGTTGAGTGTGACCCACATCAGCTATGAGCCTCGTACGGAGCGAGTGGAAGGTAGCAAGCAGGGGCTTTTGTTGAAGATGAAAGAAAGCAACCTCAATGTGGGGCAGGTGGTAGTGACGGGAACTGGTACACACCATAGGCTGAAGGATTCGCCTATACCAGTCCAAGTGCTTACGCAAAGAGAGATTGCCAATGCCAATGCTACCACCATAGAAGAGGCTCTTCAGATACTTTCTCCAAGTTTCACTATCATGACAAATGGAATGGGTACTTTTCTGAATTTCAACGGACTTAGCGATGATTACTTCGTGTTTTTGTTGAACGGAAGAAGAATGGCTGGAGATGATGTTTTCCGTAGAATCAATGTGAATAACATCAAGCGTATCGAGTTGCTGAATGGAGCATCGAGTACACTGTATGGAACGAATGCTTTGGGTGGTGTTATCAATATCATTACTGATGATGCCAAGAACACACTCTCAGTGCAGAGCGACACAAAAGTAAGGAGCAAAAAGCGTGCCTCCGAAAGCATCAATGTGGATGTGCAGAAGGACAAAATAGGAAGCTACACCTCTTATCAATATGAAACGTCGGATTGCTGGCAACTCTCTCCTTACGAAGAGCAAAAAGGTGAATTTGTTGAAACGAATAAGATTGCCTCTACAGGTTATCATACCAATCAGGTTTCGGAACGACTTACCTTCGACGCCAACGATAGATTGAGTTTCTATGCTGAAGGAAACTATTATCGGAATAAAACTGACAGACCGTTCGACGTGTATGCTTACGATGTGGACCACGAAAACTATGGATATGGTGTGGGTGCCAAGTGGTTATTGAAAGGCGGAAATTATCTCACGGCAGATTTCAATACCGACATTTTCAACAGTAGCTACGATTATTATAAAAAGAGTGGTACGATTGAGGCTGGCTCGGATGTACTGAGAAAGCGTACCCGATACCACAATGCTGCACTGAAAGGTATTTTCAATTTGGGCAAGTATAACAAGCTCAGTGTAGGAACGGAGTTTGTTTTCGATGCTTTGAAGAGTGTTTCTGATAATATAAATAAGGAGACAGATAACACCATAGCGCTCTTTGCTCAGGACGAAGTGAAGATTCTTTCTCAATTAAAAGCACTTGTAGGTGTGAGATATTTGCATCACAATGTGTTTGGCAGCTATGCAACTCCCACTGCATCTGTGATGTACACACTTGGAGATTTGAATCTCCGTGCCAACTATTCGGCAGGTTATAAGGCTCCAACGCTCAGTGAAATCTATGCTACAGATATTGCTAAGACAACCGACCGCATGACGATTGGAAACAAGAATCTTAAGTCGGAAAAGAGTAATTTCTTCGGATTGAATGCTGAATATAATTACCGTTGGTTCTCCGTTTCCGGAAACGTTTTTCTCAACAAGGTGCGTGATATGATTGATTATGCCACGATTGCCACTGGAGAGAAAGCTATGCAGGAATATGGACATAAGACCGTACGTCAGCGCCAGAACATCAATCGTGCCAAGGTGCTGGGAGTGAATGTAAATGCAAATGCATATTTGGGATATGGATTCTCCGTAAGAGGCGGTTTTAGTTATCTCGATGCTAAGGACGAAGAAACGGAAAAACCGCTCGATAAGACCATCAAGAATGCTTGGACAGTAGGTGCGCAGTGGTCAAAGAACTGGGGCATCTATTCACTCAATGTGGCACTCAACGGACGCATCTATAGTCGCAGATACTCAGAAAGTTATGGCTATGCGCCACACTACAATATGTGGGACCTTACGACTCGTCACTCTATACAGTTGAATCAATTCATCCTCGAGCCTGGAGTTGGTGTAGAGAATATCTTCAATTGGACGGATGATAGGCCTTACAATAGCAACTATGCAACGCTCAATCCAGGGCGTACTGTATATGTCAGTCTGAAGCTGTTGTTTAAAAATTAAAAATCCCATCTGGATGAAATCACTTCACGCTCCACACTTCACGCTTCACGCTCCACACTTCATGTTGTGTGCAATGCTTGCATACAGCTCGATGGCTTTTGCTCAAACTCAAAAGGATTCTGATACAAAAAGCTTACATCTCGATGAAGTGGTGGTGACGGGAACTGGTACGGAGCACCTGCTGAAAAATGCACCCGTGCAGACCGAAGTGATTAGTGGGAAAGCGCTGAAGAATTTTGCTGGAAAGAGCGTGGAGGATATGTTGGGAATGCTGACTGCCTCTTTCGATTTCAATGAGGGCGATATGGGTAGCCAGATGCAAATGAATGGATTGGGAAATAGCTATATCCTCGTGCTCATCGATGGCAAGCGCATTCATGGTGATGTGGGTGGAGAAAACGACTTAGGACTGATAGATCCAAACAACATCGAGAAGATTGAAATCGTGAAGGGTGCATCTTCTGCACTTTATGGTAGTGATGCCATTGCTGGAGTGGTGAATATCATCACGAAGAAGCATCAGCAAGATGGTGTTATGCTCGAAAACAAGACTCGAGTAGGTAGTTACGGCGATGTGCGTCAGCACAATGGCATCGGACTTAACTTTGGCAAATGGAACAGCTACACCAATTTCCAACTCCAACACACCGATGGTTGGCAGAACACCAGCCGTGAAGCACCCGCTCTCACAGAGTTTCTCATCACAGACTCTCGAAACAAGACAGTGAACCGATATACCAATTGGCAAATTGCAGAGCGTTTGACATTCACTCCAAGTCAGAATCTTGAGTTCTATGCTGAAGGAAGTCACTACAGAAAGCGTATTTATCGTCCAAGCGGAAAGTATCCTTCCACCGATGTCACTACCTACGATTTCGTTTATCAGAATTCATCGGCTTCGATGGGTGGAAAGTGGAAACTCAACAAGACGGATGTCGTCACATTCGATGTAGATTGGAACCGACATGCCTACTATTACCATTTCACAGATACCACGCTGACGGATGGCAATATCAACGGACATTTCACCAATTATTTCCCATATTTCCCCGACCAGGAACAGTTGCAAAGCGACCAACGCCGAGGAATGGCTCAGCTCAAGGGAGTGTTCGTTTTGCCATACGAGCAGCGACTCAGTGCAGGATTCGAATGGCGCTACGACTGGTTGAAAGCTCCGCTTCGTGTGGATGGAGGAAAAGCAAGCGATAACACCGAAGCGCTCTATGTGCAGGATGAGTGGAGCGGTGTGAAGAATCTGAATGTGACAGCAGGTTTGCGCCTCAATCGCAATGAGCAATTCGGTTTCCGTCTCACTCCCAAGCTCTCTGCCATGTACCGATTGGGAGAGGCATGGAGGCTAAGAGGCACATGGAGCCAAGGTTTTAAGACTCCTACTCCAAAGGAACTCTATTACCGCTATGTGCGCCAAATGAGCGGAACTTACCTCTATCTTGGAAACAAGGACCTCACACCGCAGCTCAGCAATTACTACAGTGCGGGAATCGAATATACACACCACGGATGGTCGCTCACCCTTACGGGTTACTACAATCGGGTGAAAGACATGATTGCTCTCGTTACAATCCCCAACTATCAGGCACCCGAGGACCTGTACATACAGTATCAACCCATCAAGACGCGCCAGTATAAGAATCTCGAAGATGCAAAAACATACGGAGTAGATGTGTCGGCTCGCTACACCATGCGTGAATTTACTTTCGGACTGAATTACAGTTATCTCGACACCGATGCCAATATCTACGACACCCATCATGAGCGGATGAAACAAGTAGTGATAGACGGTATGGCGCACCACAAGGCAAATCTTTTTGCCACATGGAACCATTCATTCAGTCCCATCTATCATCTCGGAGTTGGTATCTATGGGAAGATGTCCACCAAGCGTTACTATCAACTCAATGGAAACGGAAAGGGATACCAGATTTGGAGACTCAACACTACCCACGAGTTGGCTGGTAAGAAAAACCTGAAATATCTCATTGAGGCAGGAGTGGATAATATCTTCAATTACGTGGATTGTACAGACCACGGACTGCATTTGGGCACCACAACACCAGGCACCACGCTCTATGCATCTTTCACTATTCGTTTCTCGCAAGGAAAGAAAATCAACTCTCAATTCATACATCAACTAAAACAATCAAACGATGAAGAAAATTAAATTTTTGATGATTGCTATGATGGCAATCTTAGCTACAGTGAGCTTCACAGCTTGTAGCAGTGACGATGATGAGCCAAGCAATGTGGTTCGTTATCAGAATGCAGTCAACGACGCAGTTTCCAAGGGCAAGCAGAACAGCAAGGTCATCCTCCTCGTTGCATTTGGTTCCACTTGGCAGCAGGCATACGATGCTTTCGATGCCACCGTCAAGGCATATAAGGATGCATTCCCTGGCTACGACGTTTTCCTTTCTTTCTCTTCTGCCATTTGCATCAACCGTGCAGCAGCAGGCGAGAATGTGGCTCCACGCCATTTCTATTCACCTAACTACTGGCTCAAGGCTTTCTCCAAAGTGAAGTACAATGAAATCGTTGTGCAGTCCCTTCAGGTCATTCCTGGTGAGGAATACACTCGCGTCATCAACTACATCAAGGACTTTGCCAACAACTCCGATGGCGACATCGACGATGCTTACCTTTCGAAAGTAGTTCTCAAGCTCGGTGTGCCACTCCTTCAGGATGCCGACCAAGATGTTCCTGCTGTGGCACAGGCACTCGATGCGCTCTATGCCAACTATGCAAAGAACGACCTCGTAGCTTTCATGGGACATGGTAACCCTGACTCCTACGACACCTACAAGGCAAATGTGCGCTACACCCAGCTCGAAGAGGCTCTGCAGGAAATCAATCCTCACTACTACGTAGGTACAGTTGATATGGCAGACAACTTCAAGACCGACGTTTTCGCTCGTATGCAGGAAGATGGCAACAAGAGCGGAAAAGTGTATTGCCATCCACTCATGTCAATTGCTGGAGACCACGCTCACAACGACATGGCAGGCGATGATGATGCTTGGAACGGCGATTATGAGACCAACGACGATGGAGAGGTGGAAGACACCTCTTGGAAGAAATTCTTCTCGCATCTGGGTTACACCTCTAACGACGACACACAGATTGTGAAGGGATTGCTCGAACTCCCTACGCTTCGTCAGATTTGGATGAACCACACTAAGGATGCCATTAAGGGAGAAGCGCTTGATTATTACCATTCCAAGAATCCAGAATAATCCTACAGAAACATATTATCCAATTCTTTTTTAGGGTAACAACATACTTATCAAAATGAATTTCAATTAAAGTGAGTGGCAGGGCCTCGAAAGCGTTCGATGTGCTCTGCCATGTTTTGTTGATTCCATTGTGGTAAGGCACTTGTTCCTTAGGGTCATCGCAATGACGCCATTGGGGATTGACTTCCTCTCTATTGGGGATTAACTTCCTCTCTATTGAGGATTGACTTCAACTTTATTGGGGATTCACTTCAACGTTATTGGGAACTAACTGATAGAACGCAGGCTCGTTTTACCCAAAACGCAGGCTCGTTTTAACTAAAACGCAGGCTCGTTTTGGTTGTCAAAGCGTTATTTTGCTCTTTTCAATCCAAGGGTGTGAATCGAAGTTTCTCTTGTCGCAACGCATAGAATCCTCTATCGAAAAAAAGTGTTTATCCTTCGACGATATGGATGCTTTTATTTTCGCTTGGGATGATGGACTTTTCAGTAGTTTTTTGTAAATTTGCTACCTAATTAGAAATATCAGAATGATGAAGGGAAAAATCATTGTTGTGGGCATTGGTCCTGGGAGCAAGGATGACATCACACCAGCTGTGGTGTCGGCTTTAGGTGTGGCAGATGTGGTGGTGGGATACCACTATTATTTCCAGTTTATTCAGGCGTATGTCTCTCCTGAATGCCAATGTTTTGACACGGGGATGAAGAAGGAAAGGGAGCGTGCCCAACAGGCATTTGATTTGGCTAAGCAGGGCAAGACGGTGGTGGTGATGAGTAGTGGCGATGCTGGCATCTATGGCATGGCTCCCCTCATCTGTGAGATGGCAAGTGAGAGGGATTTGGACATGGACATTGAGGTGCTTCCGGGCATTAGTGCGTTCCAAAAGGCGGCTGCTCTGTTAGGTGCTCCCGTGGGACACGACTTTTGTGTCATTTCACTCTCCGACTTGATGACTCCGTGGGAAAAGATTGAGCGACGAATCTATGCAGCTGCAGAGGCTGATTTCGTAACTGCCATTTATAATCCCAAGAGTAATGGACGCTATTGGCAATTGTATAGGTTGAAGGAAATCTTCTTGCAGTGGCGAGATGGGAATACGCCCGTGGGGTATGTGCATCAAGCGGGTAGGGAAGAGGAAAAGGTCTGTGTCACTACACTGAAGGATTTCGACCCAGAAGATGTGGATATGTTTACCGTGGTGCTGATAGGTAATTTCCAGAGCTATGAGTGGCATGGGAAGATGGTGACGCCGAGAGGATATAGAATGAAGAATGAAGAATGTAGAATGAAGAATGAAAATTTCTCATCTAATGAGCAAGGTAAAATTCATTCTTCATTCGGAAGCGAAGCGACCATTCTTCATTCTTCATTTAACAAAGGTCAGTCCATTATGATGGAGAGTTTTCGAAGGATTCGAAGTGAATTGTCGAATCAGGAGGTGCCGCTGTGGAAACTTTGGCCGATTATTCATGCTATCCATACAACGGCTGATTTCGAGATGGAAAACTTGCTTTATTCGGATGAGAATGCTGTCCCTAAGATATTCGAGGCGATGAAGGATGGAAGGGTGAGTTGTATCATTACGGACGTGACGATGGCAGCAAGTGGCATTCGTAAAGCGGCTTGTCAGCGCTACGGCATTGAAGTGAAATGTTATCTGCAAGATGAAAGGGTTGCTGATATGGCTGCCTCTCAGAATATCACCCGTTCGCAAGCGGGTATTCGTTTGGCTGTCGAAGAGCATCCCGATGCATTGTTTGTGTTTGGCAATGCTCCAACTGCTTTAATGGAGCTGTGCGATTTGATGCGCAAGGGAAAGTCACATCCTGTGGGCATCGTGGCTGCTCCTGTGGGTTTTGTGCATGTGTGCGAGTCGAAATATATGGTGAAGAGTTTTTTGCATGTCCCCAAACTAATCATCGAGGGTAGAAAGGGTGGCAGCAATATCGCCGCTACGCTGGTGAATAGTATTTTGGCGTGGGACGATGCACAGGAACTGAAACCAGGAAGGGATGTGTAAATAGTGATAAGTGAAAAATGAAAAGTGAAAAATTAATCAAGGATTTAAAGGATTAAAAAGGATTTTATTTAGTGAAAGTGAAACTTCGTTAAACTTTAAACGTTAAACTTTAAACGATACTTGATACTTGAAAAAAGAATTTATAGTCATAGGAATAGATGATAATCGGGAGCAATGGTTTGCACCTGAGGTGAGGGAGGCAATTGCTTACCATCGTGTGTTTTCGGGTGGAAGAAGGCATCATGAGATAGTGAAGGATGCTTTGCCTGAAACACATGAGTGGATTGACATAACGGTTCCTATCGATGCGGTTTTCAAGAAATATGATGCCATTGACGATACTATTGTTGTATTTGCTTCGGGCGACCCTCTTTTCTTCGGTTTTGCAAATACGATAAAACGAACGATTCCAGATGCACAAATCACACTGTATCCTTTTTTCAATAGTTTACAAATGTTAGCGCATCGGATGGTGCTTCCTTATCATGACATGAAGATTGTCTCCTTGACGGGACGTCCTTGGCAGGAATTGGATGCTGCTTTGATTCGAGGTGAGAAGAAGATAGGTGTGTTGACTGATGGAACGCATACTCCAAGTGCTATTGCTGCACGTATGCTTCACTATGGTTTTTCCAACTTCGAAATGATAGTTGGGGAGAATCTTGGAAATCGAGAAAGAGAACGTGTGTTGCACCTGTCGTTGAAGGAAGCTGTGGAGCTTGAGTTTGAACGTCCTAATTGCGTCATTCTCAGCCCCTCTCCAGTTCCCACCAGAGGGAGAGAACTCCATCCGGATGGCTTTCTCCTCCCCTCGGGGAGGCTGGGAGGGGGCTTTTGCATCCCCGACCATCTCTTTCAAGGTTTGGAAGGAAGACCTAAGATGATAACAAAGGCGGCTATTAGGGTTTTGACGCTTGCAGCTCTCAACTTGCAGCATCGCAAGAGTTTTTGGGACATCGGATTTTGCACAGGTAGTGTTTCGATAGAAGCCCGATTGATGTTTCCACATCTTCGTGTGACAGCTTTCGAAGTGCGTCCTGAAGGACGTGAATTGATGGAAACGAATGCCGTGCGCTTTCATGCACCTGGAATCCAAGCGTTTATTGCTGATTTTTTGGAAGTGGATGTGTCGGCACTGAAAGATGAAGAGGGTCATGCCATTCCGATGCCAGATGCCATATTTATAGGCGGACATGGAGGTCGTTTGCAGGATGTGATAGAAAAGGCACACGCTTGTCTGCAAGAAGGTGGTGTGATGGTTTATAACTGTGTGGATCCTGCGAGTGTGACGGATGAAAGAATCCGAAGTGACAGCGAGGAAATCTTTAACAAAACAGCTTCACAACTTGGCATGGAAGTGCTGAAACCTCTGAGTGTGACGGTGGATGATTACCATCCTATTAACATATTAAAAGCTTTGAAATAAAAGATGAAGATAGCAATTATCCCAGTGTCGGAGGAAGGAAGAAAGCTGGCGGAACGCATTTCCTCGTTGCTGGCAGAAGAGAATAGAATCATGAAGCGAGGGGAAGTGCGCTCGCATTTTCATCAGTTCGATGCCTTCGTGTTTATAGGTGCGATGGGGATTTGTGTGAGAACCATTGCTCCATTGATTCATGATAAGCATACCGACCCTGCTGTGGTTTGTGTTGATAGCACAGGGAGGAATGTGGTGTCGGTGCTGAGCGGACATATCGGTGGTGCTAATGAGCTTACTTTGCTATTGGCATCGCTTCTGGGTGCTGCTCCTATCATTACCACTCAATCTGATAATCAAGGCATTTGGGCACTCGATACTTTGGCGGAGCGTTTCCATTGGACCTTGGTGGATGAGCAGATGATGAATCGTGTGATTTTTGCTTTTGTGAATCATAAGCCTGTGGGATTGTTGTTGGAGGTGCGTGATGCAGGAACAGATTATTTGGAGAGCACGCTACCGGAGCATGTGAAACTCCTTTCCTCACTCAATGAGATGGATGAGCAGATAAGTGCTCTCATCATCGTTTCTCCATTTATTCACGACGAAAAGTTCTGTGTTCCTATTATTCAGTTTGTGCCTCATGTTCTTACATACGGTATTGGTTTAGCTCATCAAGCAGAGCCAGCGGTGGAAATCATTCAGTCGATTCATGATGTGGTGAGGAAGCATGGGATGCATCCTGTTGCCTGTGAGTATTGCTCCATTGATGTGAAAGCGGATGAGCCCGTCTTTCAGGTTTTGAAACAAGATAATTTAGTTAGATTCTTTACTGCTGAGGAATTGAGTAAGGTGGATGTTCCAACGCCATCCGATACGGTAGCAAAGCATGTGGGCACTCCTTCCGTCTGTGAAGCTGCTGCAATTTTGGGCTCTCATCACGGACGCTTGCTGCTCACGAAGCAAAAGGGAAAGAATTTCACGGTAGCAGTGGCGATTGACCCGCTTCACTTGCGAGAAGGACATGTGGAGATAGTGGGTGCAGGACCTGGTGACCCAGAGCTTGTGTCTGTTAGAGGAAGAAGATTCTTGGAACGTGCTGACTTAATATTGTATGCGGGTTCGTTGGTACCTCGAGAACTCACTCTCTGTGCAAAAGCTGGTGCCACGGTGCGTTCTTCTGCCGATATGAATTTGGAAGAGCAATGTGCATTGATGCAGGAGTTTTACGACCGAGGAAAATTGATTGTGCGTTTGCATACGGGAGACCCATGCATTTTTGGTGCCATACAGGAACAGATGGCATACTTCGATGCACATGGTATGTCGTACCACATCACTCCAGGCATTTCATCTTTCCTTGCAGCGGCAGCAGAACTACGTTCTCAATTCACGATTCCAGAGCGTTGCCAAACGATTATCTTGACGAGGGGTGAGGGACGCACACCGATGCCTGAAAAGGAAAAACTCCATTTGTTAGCTCGTAGCCAGAGTACGATGTGCATTTTCCTCAGTGCTTCCATCGTGGATGATGTGCAGGCGCAGTTGCTTCAGGAATATCCTGAGGAAACACCCGTTGCGGCATGCTATCATCTCACATGGCCCGACCAGCGAATCTATCGTGGAAAGTTGAAGGATTTGGCAAAAATCGTGAAAGACAATCATCTAACTCTGACAACAATGATAGTGGTGGGTGAGGCAATCGATAATCGTTCCTCCACTTCGCTGCTCTATGATAAGAATTTCAGCCATTTGTATAGAAAATAGTTTAACGTTTAACGTTTAAAGTTTAACGAAGTTAGAATCCTTATAAATCCTTCTAATCCCTGATTAAACTCAAAAACTAATAGATGATTCTCGTATTAGGCGGAACGACAGAAGGAAGAAAGGCTGTTCAGGTGATCGAAGAAGCTGGAAAGCCTTTTTACTACTCCACACGTGGTGGAGAGCAAGATGTTCCGTTGGTACATGCCACTCGTTTGGTGGGAGGTATGGATGCTGTCCAAATGGCAGAATTCTGTAGAGCGAATGAAATAAAACTCATCATAGATGCTACTCATCCTTTTGCGGAGGGAGTGCATCGGAATGTAGCGGAAGTATCTGAAAATTTGAGCATTCCCTGCATTCGTTACGAAAGGCAATACCCTCGAAGGGCATCCGACATTGTTTGGTGCAAGGACTATGAGGATGCCATTTCCAAACTTTGCGATGCTGGCATTCAACGTCTTTTGGCTCTCACCGGAGTGCAGACAATCGGAAAACTGAAGCCTTTTTGGATGCAGCATGAATGTTGGTTTCGCATCTTGCAACGCGAATCCTCACAAGTAATGGCGCAGCGAGAAGGGTTTCCAATCGACCATCTTGTGTTTTATCCCGATGATTCTATGAATACGCTCCATCCCGATGCCATCCTCACAAAAGAAAGTGGAGAGAGTGGAGGATTCATAGAAAAGGTGGAAGAGGCACGGAAGTTAGGAATTCGAATCTTTGTTGTGGAGCGTCCTCTGTTGCCTAAAGGGTTTGTAGTGTGCAATGGTCCTCATGGATTGCGCTTGTTGGTGCAGCAATTGGTTCCTGATTTCTTCGAACTCCATACAGGTATCACAACAGGAACTTGTGCTACGGCAGCAGCTATTGCGGCTCTCACTCATCAATCCACAGTCCTCGTGTGCATTCCCGATGGGGAAGATATTCCCGTGAGGGTTCACAAAATTGAAGGTCATTCAGCGTGTGTTATTAAGGATGCAGGCGATGACCTCGACCTGACGAATGGATTAGAAGTTTGGGCTGAAGTACGGCTTTATTCTGCTTCTGGCAAAGCGGATGGGTATCAAGACCGAATCATCGTGAAAGGAGGAGAGGGTATTGGTACTGTCACATTGCCAGGGCTGGGATTGCCGATAGGTTCTCCTGCTATCAATCCCGTTCCGCAGCATATGATACGCGACAACCTTCTTCCCTTGCTGAAAGAGGATGAGAACGTGGAAGTGACCATTTCCGTGCCTCAAGGCAGGGAGATTGGTGCAAGGACCTTCAATCCTCGTATTGGAGTGGTAGGTGGCATCAGTATCATTGGAACGAGTGGCATTGTACGTCCGTTTTCGAATGAAGCACGCATCGAGAGCATTCGTCGTGAAATGGCGGTGGGAGTGGCGATGCGTGTTCCTCGCATCGTTATCAATAGTGGGGCGAAGAGTGAGAAATATCTGCTCGATTATTACCCTGATTTACCCCAGCAAGCCTTCGTGCATTATGGCAATTTCATTGGTGAAGCAATTCGTTTTGCGGATGAATTGGGGGTGAAGCACTTGACCCTTGGATTGATGATAGGAAAAGCGGTGAAACTGGCAGAAGGACATCTCAATACCCATAGCCACGAAGTGACGATGAATCGTGAATTCCTTGCTCAACTTGCACTTCAGGCGAATATCCCTTCGGAGCGTTTTGAAAACCTGAATTTGGCTCGAGAACTTTGGAACCGTTTGACTCCCGACGAGATGCAACGCTTTGCAGAAATTCTCATTTCCCGATGCCATGCTTGTTGCGACCCTTTGCTTCCCAATGGAAAGCTCGACATACTCCTTATTTCAGAAACGGGAAAAATAGTGAAAAATGAAGATAAGGACAAAGGACAAATAACAAAGTACAACGTAGATAAGTGCTAAGAGCATAACTGTACCTTGTAAATTGTACTTTGTACTTATCTCCACGCTTCACTCTCCACGCTTCACGATCTAACTTCGTTAAACTTTAAACGATTAACATATAAGCAATGAAAAAATTATTATTTACTTTAGCGTGTTTGTTCTCCCTTCTTTCATGCCAGCAAAATGCTAAGCAGACGCAAGACAGTGGTAACGATACAGATTCTCTTTCTGCATCCCTCTCCACCTCCTATGCTGAGGGCTTCCAAGTGGTAGAAAAAAAAGGCTGGATGTTGCTCGAAATATCTGACCCTCAAGATGATAAAGACCTCTCTACCTATCAATTCGCTTTGGTGAAGAAAGGAATGAATCCCACAGATATACCTGCCGATATTCCTCGGATTCAGGTACCAATCAAAAGTGTGATATGTACTACGACGCTTCAGTTGAGTCCATTTCTCAAACTCCAGGCATTGGATGTTGTGTCGGGTGTGATGAGTGCCAAGCGTCTTTTCTCTGACGACCTCAAAAAGCGCATTGAGGATGGTCGCATCAAGAAGATTGGGCGAGAAGGAGTATTCGATGTGGAACTCATCATGTCGATTCAGCCATCCATTATTTTTGTGTCTCCTTCCAAGCGTGGCGGCTTCGATCAACTCGCAGAACTCGGCATTCCTCTTGTGCCATACATGGGTTATCAGGAAACTTCCCCTTTGGCTCAGGCTGAATGGATTAAGTTAGTGGGTATCCTTTTGGATCGGGAACAAGAGGCAGATTCCATTTTCTCTGTCATAAATAAGAACTACCTCGCTGCTTGCTCTCTCGTTGCTTCCGATGCTTCCCAGCAAAAGCCTTCTGTGCTCTACGGTAAGATGCATGGTGATAATTGGTATGCGATGGGTGGCGCGAGTTTCATTTCACGTATTTGTCGGGATGCTTCGGCACACTATTTCTTGTCGGAGGATGACCGTTCGGGCGGTGTGAATCTTGATTTCGAGGATGTCTATGCCAAGGCAAACGATGTGGACTTTTGGATTGTTCAGAGTAAGGGACGTGATGCCATCACCTACGAAACCCTTGGTGACGAGGATGAGCGCTACGTGGATTTCCGTCCGTGGAAAGAGCATCATGTCATTACCTGCGACATGGGAAATACACCTTTCAATGAACTGTCACCAATGGAACCAGATACCGTTTTGCTTGACTTCATCCATGCCTTTCATTCAGACATTTTAAAAGACTATCAACCAAAGTATTATAAAGTACTATAACTCATGAAATTTCGATTCCTTTTCATCACCATTCTTGTTGTTGCATTCTTCTTGCTCAATATCATGATAGGCACCATCTCCATCCCCATCTCAGAGGTGATGGATGTTCTTTTTGGTTCAGGAGAGAATGCCACACAGGTGTCGCAAAACATCATCCTGAAATCCCGTCTGCCTCAAGCAGCCACAGCCTTGGCAGCAGGTGCAGGACTTGCCATCAGTGGTCTTCAGATGCAAACCATTTTCCACAACCCACTTGCCAGTCCTTCCGTTCTTGGTATCAGTAATGGCGCATCGTTAGGCGTGGCATTGGTGGTGTTGCTTTCGGGTAGTATCGGAGGCGTGGCGCTGAGTAGTTTGGGTTTGGCAGGAAATGCTTTGCTAATCGTATCAGCCGTTGTCGGTTCACTCTCCGTCATGATGCTGATTCTTGCCATTTCTCAGAAGGTGAAAGGAAATGCCACGTTGCTCATCATTGGTGTGATGGTGGGATACGTGGCAACTGCTATCATCGGAGTGTTGAAATACTTCTCCAACGAGGAAGACATCCGTGCCTACGTAGTGTGGGGATTAGGCAGCTTTTCTCGAGTAAGCGCAGGACAGGTGTGGTTGTTTGTCAGCATCATGGCAGTGCTTGTGCCCGTCAGCATGCTCCTCATCAAAACGATGAATATCCTGCTGTTGGGAGATAAATACGCGCAGAACTTAGGTCTTAACATCTCCCATGCCCGTGTGTCAGTCATTTCCTGTTCGGGAGTGATGGTGGCAATTGTCACCGCTTATTGCGGTCCGATTATGTTCTTGGGATTGGCAGTTCCACATCTATGCCGGGCACTTTGGCGAACGAACGATAATCGAGTACTGATGCCAGCCACCGCCCTCACAGGTTCCGCTTTGGCATTGGTCTGCAATCTCATTGCTCGAATGCCAGGCTTCGAAGGAGCTCTTCCTGTGAATTCCGTCACTGCACTCATCGGTGCTCCCATCGTGGCATCCGTCCTTTTCCACCATAAAACAGACTTGGTATAGCGTGAAATAACGTTTAAGGTTTAAAGTTTAACGTTTAAAGAGGTTCCACTTTATTCCTTTGATTGAACTGAACCTTTAGCCCCGCGAAAGCCAATAACGAAAAAGTCATTATCAAATAATCAACAAGAATGAAGAAGAACATCTTTTATATGTTGTTGCTCACAGCCCTCACCTTCATGGTGGGGAGCTGTAGCGACGATGATGAGTCAACAGAGCCAACAGAGCCGACAATTGAAACGCCTGCTTATTTAAAGCCAGGAACAGATGTACGCCCCACCAATTGGATAGCCCCTGATGCCTCGCTCTTCGAACTCCGAATGACGGTGCAGGTGGAGCTCGGCGATACACTGGCTGCCTATCAGGGCGAACAAGACTTGATGTGTGCCACCATCGACGGGGAAGTGCGTGCCGTGACATTTCCCCACAAGACGGGCAAAACTATCTACTATCCCCTCTTCATCTTGGACAACAGAACAGGCGGAACAGTCAGCCTGCATTACTATTGCGACCGTCTCCACCGCATCTACACCATCACCAACTGGTCAAACTTCACACCCTCTGCCGCTCCTACAGGCAAGAGCGGCATCTACTGTCCGTGTTTCACAAATGAATATACGAAATGAGAAATTGAACTTTCGCAAGTATTTCTTTCACCACAGATTACGCAGATTTAACTGGTTTTTTAGTCGTATGTTTCTGACTGTTACTTGAATTTTTTCTGATTTAACATATGAAAGCCATGAGGCTTTCAAATTATCAGTGCAATACTGTCTTTGATTGTCATGAAAATCCATGTAATCTGATAAATCTGTGGTTTAATATCATACTTGCGAAGGTTGAGTTTTTTTACTTAATACGTAATGCAAACAGACTCCACTGGCTTCAGACGGAGAAGGAATGAGTTATCAGACCGCCTTTTCAGTATGGTACGTTTGCCAGTAGCATGATGCCAGACTGTCACCTTTTGAGGCTGATCCTGAAGTTTAAAGGTAACATTAGTGTCGTGGTTCTCCTTATTTGCTATGTAGAAAAGCTCCTGTTCGCTGAGATGTCTGTGCGTATGAACCACTGATTCGTCACCTTGTTCTATTATAATGGATCGAGGAATGGATTCACCCGATTGCAAAATGGGAACTCCCGCTGCTTTCCATTCTTCTATCAGTTGTCGAGATTCATCTGTAACCATTGCGCCTTTGGACATCAGTAGGGCTTTATATGCTACACCGCCCTCTGTCACCAATTGATTTCCTCGCACCTTCAATAATTTCAGTGCATCTCCTGTGCAGGCATCCCAATCAAGATTTTCCAGCCCTTTGGGCAATCGGTTAGTAATAATCTTCATGGGGATGTCATCACCCAGATACACCAAAACATCTGGAGCTGCCACACCGTGGCGCAACAAAACCATCGAACGTGCAGCCTGCTGCCATATAGGTTTCATGTCTTCCCATTTCGGATTGCTACGGTTGATAGCGTATTCGCGACCAGCAATGTAGGGAGTGCTGGTCGTTGGGTCATTGAGTCGTATAGCTGATTGAAAATACGGAATATGGGGCGTGGCACACACTACAAACTCCTGTGCACCCATCGACAGGGCAATGTTGCACACACGTAGCAAATCAGCTGGCGTATCCTTGTATTCGCAGTCGGTCATGGCCTCTGCTGATGCAATGGGTTTACCATAAAGATGGGATGCACTCGAACAGTCTTTTATGTCGTAAGCACCATCGCGCTGATATGTCCAAAACTCTCCTTGAGGCTTTTCCACGGCTTGTTTCACGCTGATGGCATCGCCCGTGATGCACAGTGCATTGCCAATGGCTTGGGCGGTGAAAGTCATACCACTCTCTGTGGCACGTCGTTGGAAAGTACCGAAATAGTTGTCTCGCAGGCAGTCGGCGATGGTCAGACGATAGTCGTAGAGCACCTGTGCGGTTTTCTCTTTCGATTCTATGATATATCCAGCGAGGACAGGCAGCCAAGGGGTGAAGTCATATCCGCGACGTGTGCGAAACTCCTCCAGCATCCGTGGTGTCCAGTTTTGCGAACCGCCCTCGTGGGAATCCATAGTGATGCCTTGCACCATAGGTCCGATACTGTCGAGAATCACCTTGACATAACTGTCCCAGTGTAGGTTGGCAGCCTCTGCGGAAAGCTTGTCGCATTCATATCCCAACAAGTTTTCCCTTCCATGTTTTGATTTAGCACCTGTAAGCACAGCAGCCAGTCGGATAATCGTCCATTCGCAATTTGGAGCCTTCCATCGTAGATGATTGCCATCAACCTTGTCTGTCAAGTCTATGATATCGTTGGGATTGATGATTTCTTGGGGTGTGTATTGTGGGGTATGCTCTCCCTCGGCAAAGTCGCTCTGCAAAGCAGCACGTTCCTCCCAACAGTCGAACAGAGCCTCCTCGCCAACGCTCCACTCCCGAATGTCGCCTGAGGCATTGCCTTCATAGTCGAGAGTCCCGTCGCTATGTTTGATACGCCAGTATTTGCCCTTTGTTGCAGGAAAAGCATTTGTTCGCAAGGGAAATACACCCTGACTGCGATACATGGCTTGCAGCGTCAGTACATCGTGCCACTTCAAGCCGTCGTCGCTCACCTGCAATGTACCCACATCGGGCAATGTCTTGAAACCATAGCCAGAAAAGCTGTTATGTTCACCCACAAGACCAGGTCCCTGCATAGCACCGTTGCGTCCTTTTCCTTGGGGCACATAGCGAGCCGTTATGTGACGCATCCGTCCGTCATGGTAATAGGGGAAAGCCAATACTGCAATATCCTTCACGTATCCCTCAGGACCATTGATAGCTGGTAAATCCACCGAAACCTCCTTGCCGCCTGTCACTCGCAGCTTAGCGCAAGCCACCCGTTGCATGGCATGGTCGGCATCAATCCATCTGCCACCAGCACAATAACCATTGGATATATTAAGTTCAAACGACAATCCCACACGTCGTGCCTCACTGGCTGCAAAGCGCAGGTGATGCCACCACTCAAGACTGAAACCTTCATCGGGCTTTCCGCTGGGCAGGTTCTTGGCATTTCGATGGTTCTGGTCATAATAAACCACACCTCCGAATCCCGCCTTGCTCAGTTCCTCCACATCAGCTGTGATGCCTTCGTCTGTCGTATGCTCATAGCCGAAGAACCACCATGTCTTTACACGATAGTCGTTGGTTGGGTTCTTCCACAGTTGTTGTAACGTCTGTGCATGAACCGCTACAAACGAGCCTACCGCCATTAAAACGGTCGTCAGCATTCGGTGAAGATATTTGATTATTTTTCTCACGTTTCAAGTATCGGTTTATAGGTACTAAATGTTTCAAGTATTTATTTGCAAATATACGAAAAATCCTCCATACCACGTCGATACGGAGGATTCTTTCTGGGAGGGATAGTAAAATTAAAAATAAAAAATTAAAAAGTAAAAACCAAAGTGGAAATCTAACACATTTTTAATTTTTAATTTTAAACAAATGGGTTCTCAGTAGGGTAGTAGTTGCCCTTAGGGAAGTTGTAGTCTATCTCTTCGACAGGGATGCCCATGTATTTCAGCACCTCCCAGAGATATTTTCCTGCATGCTCAAACATCACTGCTGCATGGTGAGGATAGTGCTTCTCAATGAGTACATGACGATAGAAACGACTCATGTTCTTGATGCCAAAGGTTCCTATTGAGCCAAATGAGCGTGTGGCTACTGGCAGAATCTCACCCTGTGCAATATATGCACGCAGTTTGGTGTCGGCGGTGGATTGCAAGCGATAAACGGTAGCCTTTCCTGGTTTCAGGTCGCCCTCCAGTGTACCGTTGGTCACCTCTACTGGCAATGCACGCGCCATGATGCGCTGGAAGCACATCTGGCAGTTGCATACCTTTGAAGAGGCAGTGTTTCCGCAATGGAAGCCCATGAAAATCTCCTTGTCGGTATAGCTGTCGCACTCAAACTGCTTACCTTTGATGCTTTCTTCGTACATGTCCTTTGGCACAGAGTTGTTGATGTCAAGCAAGGTGACAGCATCCATAGTGATGCAGGTACCGATAAACTCCGACAAGGCACCATAGATATCAACCTCACAAGCTACAGGGATGCCTCTACCTGTTAGGCGGCTGTTCACATAGCAAGGAACGAAGCCGAACATCGTCTGGAATGCAGGCCAGCATTTGTTTGCCATTGCTACGAACTGTCTTGAGCCTTTGTGGGCTTCAATCCAGTCGGTCAGCGTGAGTTCATACTGTGCAAGTCTTGGCAGCACGGAAGGAATCTTGTTGCCAGTTCCCAGCTCTGCAGCCATGTCCTTCACGACTTCGTCGATGCGTGGGTCGTTCTGGTGCTTCTGGAATGCCTCCAGCAAGTCGAGCTCGGAGTTCTCCTCTATTTCCACATCGAGGTCATAGAGGGCACGGATAGGAGCGTTGCAAGCAAGGAAGTTGTTTGGGCGTGGACCGAAGCTGATAATCTTGAGGTTCTGCAGGCCGACGATGGCACGAGCAATAGGTACGAACTCATGAATCATGTCTGCGCACTCACCAGCATCACCCACTGGCTCTTCAGGTATATAGGCACGTGTCTTGCGGAGAGAAAGCGCCTGGCTGGCATTCAGCATACCGCAATAAGCATCTCCACGACCGTCAATCAAGTCCTCCTGAGTTTCCTCGGCAGCGGCACAGAACATGGTTGGGCCTTGGAACCAGTCGGCAATCATGGTTTCAGAAATCTCTGGACCGAAATTGCCCAGATAGACACACAGAGCATTGCATCCAGCCTTCTTCACATTCTCAAGAGCCTGCTGAGCGTGAATCTCGCTTTCGACGATGCAGATAGGGCACTCGTAGATGTCGGCTGCGTCGTATTTCTCTACATACTTGGCTATAACAGCTTTGCGACGGTTAACAGCCAGTGACTCTGGAAAACAGTCGCGACTTACTGCGACGATTCCAATCTTGATTTGTGGTACGTTGTTCATGTTAGAATAATTAAAGTTAAGTGATGAAAGATTATATAGTTTATAGTTTAACGTTTAACGTTTTAAGTTTAACGAAGTTAGTTCGTGAAGCTTGAAGAACAACGGAAAAATCGGAATTTATTCGGAAAAACGGAAATTTTTGGCTTCGACGAGCTATAGGTTCTTTTTAAGAAATTATCGGATGAAATAACTTTCTTTTCTGTTTTTCCGTTCTTTTTCGTTTTTTCCGTTGTTTCTTTTAAATCCTTTAAATCCCTGATTGGCTTTTCACTTTTTCATGTCATTGCAAAGATAAACATAAAAATCTGAAAACACACTTCTTTTGTGATATTTTTTCTCAGTCATCATAAACAATTGTTAGTTCCTCACTCACATTGAAATCCTCATGGAATCCATCATCATACTCATATACAAGACTGAGCATCTTATAAGCGGAAGGTACGATTAATGTATCTAATAGATGCCACTTGGGTTTCCCAAAATCGTAGGATTCCCTATCCAAGATGATTCGATTTGAAATGAAATCAAATCTGTAATATCCTCCGCCAATGCACTGGTCGCCTGGCTTCAGTAGGTCTTTGTGCTGATTGACCATTCCGAGACGGAAATGCCCATCCATTGTGATGATAAACTTGGGTAATGTCATAAGTTGCAAACCTCCATCAGTTGAGAAATTTTTATAAAAATACCAAATTATTTTATCGTTACTTAATCATCCAGGTATATCCCTTTGCCATCCGTTTTTCAAAATCAACGAAGTGGTTGCCTGGGTTCCATTCCAAAATCGTATTTATCCCTTGAGACTCCAACTGTTCATGCTGTTTGCGAATGGCGTTACCCACTTGCGACATCCATGGGTTTCTAGTCCTTTCCTCTTTGTCACCAAGACTCAGATAGACTGAGGTTGCCAAGGGTTTGAAGCCAGTTGCATAATCAATCCAATTAGGATACCATACCGATGGAGAGGCGGCAACAACTCCATCAAATACACTGGTTTGATAAGATGCCCATAACGTGAACAATCCAGCCAACGAATAGCCTCCAAGTATCTTTTTGGGTGCATCGATACCTTGGTTTTGAAGATAGGGTAGGAGTCCGTTGATGATGAACTCCAAGGTTTGCTGGGCACCAGCTCCGAATGGTGTTTTTCCAAAGACGGGTGGTGCTTGCCATGGAGTGAGCTCTTTGTTCCAGTCATGAATCTTAAAGGCGACCAGTGTGAATGGCTTCTCAGTCAATTCACCGATGGTGTCAACTTCTCGTTCCAGCATACTTGCATCATGCTCGTCCACGGGTTGGATGAGCAGATACTCAGCCTTTTCTTGCTTAAAAAGCCAACACTCTCGCCCTAATATGATGTCCAAGGTTTCTTTCATGCTATTCCTATTGCGGATATAATCAAGTTTTGCTGCTACCCAAGTACTGTCGCCAGGCAGCTGGTAGTGTTTGCCATAATCAATATGTAATTGATTTTTTCAAGTATGAACGGATGATACATTTCTGTTCATTGGCTACAAAGATATGAATAATAATCCGAATTTCAATTCTTCCGCATGTACTTCTCTATATTATTATTATTATTCCTTTCCATGCCCTTACAGGAAACGTCCGACTATGTTCATGCTCGACTCTTCCGTTTGGTAAATGATTGCAAACTCGACATGCAAATTTGGGAATAATAGCGTGAACATAAAAGAAAAAACGTTAAATGAAGTTAATTGGTTTGTTTTCTTGACATGCGTCAATTGGGACATTGGGACATTGGGACATTGGGACAACGAACTAAAAATGAATACATTTTTTAACGGAATTCATTAAAAAAGAATTTATATATTAAATATTTTAATTATAGTCTATATATAGACTATAATTAAAAATCAGTCCGAGATTTTTTTCATCCTATATGTGAATATAAGTTAACGGAAAAATTTGATGTCCCAATGTCCCATTGTCCCAATGTCCCTAAATCACTATCTTTACATTTGAGTTTCAACTGTTTAAATTTCTTAACATGAAGATAACGAGAACCGCTCCAGATGTGTTTAACATTTACTTCGTCGAGCTAAAGGTTGCGAACTCACCTATGCCGAGTTAACTGCCATTCTGACAAGCATGGAATTTAGTGTAAATCCTGATTACGAAGGGTTGCCACTTGATTTCATGCTGGAAGTCAATGATAAGCTATTTTCCGCACGTGAAAAGATGTTAAAGCACGAAAGACTTAAAAAATGGTTTGAGCTAAATCAAAAAAAATTATCCGATTTTGTTTGGATTTTCCACTGAAAAAGCGTAAATTTGCATTACTTTCAGAGGAAATTCCAGTCTGACTATTACGCTGCACCAATTCGACTCTTACTCTATAACGTTACGACACAAACACTGCACCACTCGCACGAATGATTTGCACCGCTTCAACTGCATTTCCAAGCCCCCTCCCAGCCTCCCCGAGGGGAGGAGTGTGAAAAAAAGCCTCACCCCCAACTCCGAGCCTCACCCCAAACCCCTCTCCGAAGGGCGAGGGGAACTTTAAAGGCGAGGGGAGTAGAATGAAAAGTAAAACGATTTCAGCCGATGGCATCTTTCACTTTTCACTCTTCACTTTTCACTTACTTGGTCCCCTGCGTCTCGAAATGAAGTTTATAATTTAAACTAAAAATTATTTTTAAAATTCTAAATGATAATTCTAAATACAATTTCAAGCGAAGCGCCCAAAATCCTTTTAAATCCTTCAAATCCCAGACAATTTTTCACTCTTCACTTTTCACTTACTTGGTCGCCTGCGTCTCGAAATGAAGTTTAAAATTGAAACGTAAAATTATTTTTAAAATTCTGAATGATAATTCTAAATACAATTTCAAGCCAAGCGCCCAAATCCTTTTTAATCCTTTAAATCCCTGATTAATTTTTCACTTTATTATGCAGTTCTTGCAAGGTGGGAGTTTTTATTTTGGGACATTGGGACATTGGGACAACGAATTTTTCCGTTAACTTCTTTTCACATTTGAATAATGACGTTTAAAGTTTAACGTTTAATGTTTAACGAAGTTACACTTTCACTAAAAAAAATCCTTTAAAATCCTTCGTATCCTTGATTGGCTTTTCATTCTCTCCTTCTCCTCCCCTCGGGGAGGTCGGGAGAGGGATTTTCACTTTATGAATTTTATTTTTGAAGCATCACGAGGTTTGGCTTCGGGTTGTTCATCGGGATAGCCAATAGAAATTACATAAAGCAGCTTGTAACCTTCGGGGATGTCGAGGCTATCGCGGAATGCCTTGGCTTTCTCGTCAGTCGTGAGGAAACGAATAGGCCCTGTCTGGATGCAGGTACAAAGTCCCAGTGACTGTGCTGCCAGCATCATGTTTTCGCCTAACAGACCTGCATCAAGGTCGAACCTGCCATCAGTAGGAGCACAGACGCAGATGAGGTTCGGAGCATTGCGACACATGTCCTTCACATCTGCCATCAGTTTCTGGTCTTCGATGATTCGTATAGCCCAGTTTTGGCGGTTCATGGCACTTGGTGCATTGATGCCAGCAAGGGCTACGGTTTCCAGTTTCTTATGTTCGACGGACTTGTCGAGATACTTGCGGACAGAGCGACGAGACATGATATTACGTAGTACGGGATTTACTTCCATCTGCATGTCGGTCTCGATGGTAGCAATCTGATCGCGTGACTCATATCGTTTGATGACCTTGCCGTCACGCCCGATGAGGAACTTCGTGAAGTTCCACTTGATGTCGCCTCCGCCAGCCTGTGCCTTCAGCCAAGTGTAGAGAGGATGTGCGTTTTCGCCATTCACATCAATCTTGTCGAACTGTGGGAAGTGGATGTTGAAGTTGGCTGTGCAGAACTGGTGTATCTCCTGAATCGTACCAGGAGCCTGCTGTCCGAACTGGTTACAAGGGAAGTCGAGAATCTCGAAGCCCTGAGCTTGATACTTCTGGTAGAGCGGCTCCAGTTCCTTGTACTGCGGCGTGAATCCGCATCGGGTAGCAGTATTCACTATCAGCAGCACTTTCCCTTTGTAGTCGGAAAGTGATATTTCCTGACCCACATCGTTCTTTACCTTGAAATCATAAATGCTTTGTGCCGAAAGGGTCAGCACACTTACCATTGCCATGAGGCAGAATGATAATCTTTTCATAATCGCTTTATATTTTTTTTATTTTTACTTTTTATTTTCTTGGTCGCCTACGGCTCGAAATGAAGTTTAAAATTGAAACATAAAAATTCTTTTTAAAATTCTAAATGATAATTCTAAATACAATTTCAAGCGAAGCGCCCTAAATCCTTTTAAATCCTTTAAATCCCTGAAAATTTGAATTTTTACTTTTTAATTTTTAATTTTTAATTTATTGGGGAGTTCACGATAGTCAGAGAGCAGATTCCATATTCCGTCTTCTGACAGTACGCCTCGTTTTAGGCCATCAGGAAGCCGTCCTGCTTCGTCATCAGCTAAGTCCTGTCGCCATACCTCACTATCATAGTACTCGTCAAGCATCTCTATATCCTCCTTGATTGCCTCCAAGCTTTCAGGCGTTATCGTAGGTTCTTGAATGAAAGCTAATGCTTTGTTGAAGCGTTGCTCCATCTGTCTGATACGCTCAGTTTGCTCTTTGCGTCCTGGAAGGAGCTCACAGATTCTATCTTCCCTGATTATCTTTGGAGCTGCCTTTCCTGCCAGTACCAAGACTTTCTTTCCATTACGATAAACGTGGAGTTGGCGCGAGCGAACAATGGCTGTCAGTTCAGGCTCATCCTGCATGGCTATCCATAGGGGGTGATAAATGCCATCTTCTTCAAACAGCTTTTTCTGCAGGTGGGAGCACATTTTGCTTGTGTCAATAGATTCCTTGTTCATATATTGTATGATTACTGTGGTCGAATAATTATTTCTTTGTCTTCCATATTTCAACAGGTCCAAGCAGTCCGGAAGGGAGTAGGGGAGATTCTTTTGTAAAGAATTTGAAGCAGCCTACCGTTTTGCGACCTTGTGACGGACGTGGCTTTCCATTTTGCAACCATTCGGGGATAGCTGCCATATAGCGTCCTGCCATAGGTTTGCCTGGCGCATAGTCGTATATCAATGGATCAGACCAATCGATGTCGTCGGGTTCCTGTTCGTCTCCAATCATGCGGTTGGGCCAGAGGTTGGTGACATCGATTTCTATCTGATTATCACCCGTATGGAGTGCTGACGTCATATCGAGCAGGAAAGGAGCTTTCCACATGACGGGGAATGCAACACCGTTGACACGCACGGTAGCCATGTTCTTCACATTGCCCAAATGAAGTACGAGACGGCTGCTTTTGAGTTGTCGATTGTTCAGTCGGAAGTGGGTGCTATAGGTGGCTGTCCCTGAAAAATACCTGATGGCAGGTGTTGGTGACTGTGTCCAGTCGAAGAGTGGTTGACGCTTCATCTCTGCCACATCTGGGAATGTGATGTCCCAACTATCGTTGAGTGTCGCCACGCATTCATCTTGATGGTGATGAACAAGCAAGGTTGCCAAGGAGTCGTTCTGCGCATACTCCATGGGATTAGGCGTGATGACGAGAAACCTCGAGCCATTAGCCTCGATAGTGAGTTTGTCGCCGTTGAATGTCTCCATTGCGAGATTATAAGGATTCCACACTTCTATGCTCTTTCCACCAGCATATTGCGCGATGGGTAGGGTGACTGTGGTAGCAGTGTCGGTGGGATTGCATACGAACACGATGTCAATATCGCCATCGGTCCGCCGATAGGTCTTGAATCTGCCTGTATCACCCCATTGCTGCTTGCTGGGCAGTCCACGCTGTAGCAACGACTGGCATCGCGCCATGTAATCGAAGAAAGCCTTTGCTCCGCCTGCTTTCCACCACGTCTGTTTGGGCACAAATTGAGTTCCCCAAATGCCGAACGACATGCCTGGTTCGACCTGTGTCCACGGATTGCATGCTCCAGCGTGCAGCATCATGCGGTTGACACCTGTACAGAAGGCACGGTCGCAGATGGGCTTGAGCGATTGAGGGTCGTCCTGCCAAGCATATAACGGCCAGCAGGTGAATGCCTCTGCCACAAGCAACGGCTTCTGCAGGTTGCGCATCACCTGCTCATGCCGTCCCATGTCCTTCCAACCCCAGTTAGGGCGCACCCAGAATTCTGTGGCGACGAGTGCCTTGGGAGCGGCGTGTAGTATTTTGTAAATGTCGAGCACCTGGAATGGTTTCTGTCCACCTGTTCCGTAAGGTTCCACCAGAAGTTCCATGCCAGGCGCACTCTTTTCAGCAAGTTCAGCCATGTAGCCGTAGTAGTTCTCGGCAAAGAGCGATGTGAGTACATCGATCAAATCTTTTCGGAATGCAGCACTCTCTTCTTTGCTCCCTATCACTGCCTTACCTACGATGTAGGGCAGCCATGGATGGATGTCGTAGCCTTTGCGACGTAGGAACTCATCGGGCAGTACCACGCTCCAGTCCTGACCGCCTGCCTCATAGCTGTCTATTTCCAGCCGACAGAAGGTTTTCCCTGCATGCCTCCCTGCCAGGTCAATCAGCATCTGAGGATAGCTACTCCAGAAATGCCTCACCGCCTCTCGGTTCATCTTGTCGCATTCCAGTCCTTGTCCCGACTTAGGTGCCTGTGCCTCGTTGGTCTTTCCGTTGGTCGTGTGGCCGAAGCGCAACAGCAGCCAGTTGCCCTGCTTCATCCGTTTGACATACGACTTCGGTAAGAGCTTCATCATCTTGTTCGTGACGACAAGGGTGTCTGCCCATCGCCCATCCGTTGTTGCGGGCAGACAGGGTGTAAGGTCGAGGATGTCAGTCTTGCTGACCACTGAGTCGTTGGGCATTGCCAACACACAGATGTCTTGATAGTAATTGTATTTTGGGTCAAGCTCTGCACGTGGCAAGCGAATGGCTTTGGCTTTTGGAGTGAATGCCACGGATTCCACCACGACCTTCTGCATGGAGTACTCGGGCGTTACGTTGACGTAAGCGCTCGAAGACCAGCCCGGGCAGTTGTGAGTGCCGAACGACAAGCCCAGTCGCTCACACTCGTCCATTGTCCACCGCATCATTTCCTTCCATTTTTCGCTTCCAATGGCGCACGATGGGTCTCCCACGAGGCTCTGCCTGTCACCGCCAATCTGGAAATTCTGCACGCCAGCGAGTCCAGCAGCCTTGAATGCCTCCAAATCGTGTGTGATAGCCTCCTTGCTCACCAGTCCATCCATCCATTGCCAGATAATCCAGGCACGGTGCTCATCCTTGGGATGGATGAAATCCTCACGCAGCGACTGTTGTGCCAATAAGTTCTGGCAACATGTCATGACAGTTAGAACAAAAAGTGTTAGTTTTAGTTTCATCATGTTATTTGTATTCAAACCAATCTATATCCACATATCCATTATTCTCCTCATGGCTACATTGTGCGAAAACTCCAAGCATGACACCTGTGAACCCACCGATAGTTTCGGTGCTGAGGAAACGGTACTCCATTTTGGCAAGTTGAGTGAAGTTGATGCCGTCAGAGGATGCCAACATATAATAGAAATCCTTATCGGACGTGATGCGTAGAAAAGCATGGTTACCTGACAATTCGATTTCCTTTTCACTGTGGTTGGCCTGACCTAAGCGTACATTCGATTTGATGAAAATCTTCCCATTTCTTTTCTCGACTACCACATCATAGTGGTTTAGGGGAGCAGCATAAGCCGTAAGTCCAGCCTGCATGTCTTCGGTAAGGTGGGAAAGGTCGAACAGCGCAGTGGCAGAGAATTTTAGTTCAGTCTGTCGTCGGGCAACAAATGTAGGCGATGCCGTCTGGCTAAGGTCGGTCGTTGAGGGGTGAAGTCTGAGCCAGCCTTTACGCTCCGACAACGAGTATTTGGTATAGTCGGGGTTACACAGGCTCATCCATCCCATGGGTAATCCCAATGAATGATAGCTGTCTTTGAGAGCTTTGCGCTTCACGTAGTTGAATTCTTCTTTAATCGGGTCTTTTGCCATTGGCACCAGTGGCAGCGTCCGACATTTCATGTTCGTTTGAAGCGTACCATCTCCGTTTACCACAGGCCAACAGTCTTGCTCCCATTGAACAGGTGCCAGCATCGTTTCGCGTCCCATCACATGCTGCAGATAGCCGCTTGTCCTGTATCCAAGGCAAATCATCCACCACGAAGAGTCTGGAGCCTGCACCAAGTCGGCATGTCCCAAACCCTGTATCGGACTATTTTGCATCTTCATGCTAAAATGTGTTAGAATGGGATTGGCAGGATTCGCTTCGTATGGACCAAATAGGCTTTTGCTGCGCAGGATATTTACGTGATGTCCATGCTCTGTACCACCTTCTGCCAACAACAGATAGTAGTAGCCGTCTTTCTTGTAGATATGTGGTCCTTCTGGATACCGACCGCCAAGTCCTGTCCCTAAGTGATGAATCTCGCCAAGCTGCTTACCTGTCTCCACATCAATCTCGCATATCTTGATGTCACCTTCCTTCCAAAGGAAATAGCACTTGTTGCCCTCGAAGTAGAGTGTGGGGTCGCAACTGCCGATGGCAAAGTCAATCACGATGGGTTCCGACCATTCGTCAGCTGGATTTTCAGTCCACACATAGAAATGACGGCGCGATGGAAAGACCGTCGTCACCATATAGAATCGTCCGTTGTGGTATCGGATGGTGGGAGCATAGATGCCGCTGTTGCCATCGGTTCCTTTCAAGTCCACCTGAGTTGGTCGTGTCAGGCAGTTGCCTATTTGTTCCCAGTTCACCAAATCCTTGCTGTGGAATATAGGCACTCCTGGGAAGTATTGGAACGTGCTGTTTACGAGATAGAAGTCATCACCTGCACGGCATACACTTGGATCGGCGTGGAAGCCAGGAAGCACCGGATTCATGAATCCTTGACCAAAGGTGCCAAGCGTCTGTAACAGCAAGGTTATGATGATGATTTCTTTTCCTAAATAGTTCATTTTCTGTTTTTCTATTTGTTTTAGTTCGGTCATAATGGGCTGACCCGATGCCATATAAGATCTAAATTCCTGTATAGACATATAATGATGTATGGTGTCATTTGTCTATTTCAGTGAATCTTGAAAACTTGCGACCATCACGGGCGACAGTCTCGAAGAACATCTTCTCGGGACGTACCCAGTATTGCCTATCTCCATAGAGGGTTTGATAGACGACCATTCGTTCTTTGGTCTCAGCGTCGAGTGCTGTTCGGATGTAGCGATAGCGACCGCCCTTGAAATGCTGGAAGTAACGGATGCCGTCTTTGGGCAAAGAATATTGCATCAGCATCTTCTCGACTAAAGGCACATACCATGTGTGTACTTCCTCAGCAGTTGGGGTGTGACCCCCAGGGAAGTGGAACGACTGGTTGTAATACTCCAAGAACAGCGGCTCATAGTGCGCCAGTGTGTCCTCTTCGCCAAACAATCCCCAGACGCGGTCCTTGTAGTATGGATTGCAGTAGTTGAACTGTATCGCCTCAAGTTCGGCAAACTCTTCCACCAAGGCTTCGTTGATGATGAAGTCTTGCCTGCCGTCCTTTCGTGGCGACTTGTACTGATGTTCGCCGATGCGCTGCTTTAGAAACTCCGTCATCTGGAAATGGGGATTGCCAAGCAAGGCTGGAATGCCCACGATGGGAGCTAGCATCTGGGCATAGAACGAACCGCAACTATTGCCAACCAGAATGTCTGGCTTTTCATGGTCAATCAGTTCTCGGATGTACTCGATGGCATCTTTAGGATGTATCGGCAAGTCGGGCGTAAGCACCTCTGCACGACAGGTTTCCGACGTTCCTTCGCCTAAGCGTCGCCCTTCAAAGGCATCGTGCAACGCCATGGCTGGTACACACTCGCCACTAGCGTAGAAACCGTGTAAGAACAATATCTTTTTCATTCGTTGTCGTCTTATCTCTATGGATGAATGGCACTAACTGATATATGAGTTAGCATTTCTTTTTTAGTAGTAATACTCCTGCAAGTGCCAAGAACAAACTTGCGATGCACACTTTCATATTCCTCTTTGTTTACTACTTATTTCAATTGCGCTACAAAGTTATGCATTTTTCACGAAAAACTTGCAGTTTCGAAAACTATTGTAAGACTGCCATGCCACCTTCACGTCTTCAGCATGATAACCATCGTCGAAGAAAGATGCCTGAAAGTCCTCTTTGAACGGTGACCAATTACCGCAGATGATTCCATCGTATGCAATAACTGGCTGGAAAATGCCACTATTGTTATGGGCACGATGCCTGTGCTCTGGAGGGAGAACAATATCACGGCTCTTATAGCTGATGAGATATTCATCGTATGGGGGAATCAAGTGGAACTTGCCACTACGGAATCCCCGTGTACGACAATCCTCCGTGAGATAGAACTCCCTGCCTTTCCACCTCTCCATACGTATGCTGTCGTCCAGGATTGCGATGCCTCTTCGGCAGTCGCTGATATTCAGTCCTGACCACCAAGCATAATCTTTCAGTGTGGCAGGTTGGCGGCTCTGAAAGTAAGTCCTTGTGAAGTGTGCCAGGGCTTCATCCCTGTCCATCTTCACAGACGACTTCAGCTTGTGGGCAGTGAGTGCGTATGTAGCCTTCATGGGCTGCAGGTCTCCACTACAGAGAATGCCCGACAGTTCAGCCATTCGGATATGATAAGACAGGCGGTGGTCGTCCATCTGTAGGTTTTTCTCAGCCAATGCCAGAGCGAAATCCTCTTTCGTCACGCTCCTTTTGTCGGCAGCCGTCTGAACGAGTATGTCTCTAATGCGCATCAGTTCGTCGTCGGAGATGGCAATCTTATTGCTACTCATCCATCCCTTCGTCACTGCCATCGCCTTGGAAGCAAAGAGGGATATCAACGACCAGTAATCATCAGCACAAACCAATTGCCAGGTTCCCCGCATCAGATGCAGACGGATGATCTGTCCCTCATCAAATGCTTGCTTGAAGGCTTTGTAGGATGGTTTGCGTGTGCGCATTGCCACTGCCCAGCGCATCATGCGGTACTCTTGCGCTTGCATGGCACCCATATAGCGTACCACCTCGGTGGGTGTGCTGAATAGGGGAGCAATGAGCTGCTGGCTGAGAAGACGGATTGCTATGGGATTCATGCTATTCAATCAATACGTTATAGGTCAACCATATACGAAGAGCGGAGTCGGTGTCTCCTCTACATGCCAGCTTCCAAAAGCTGTTCACAGATACTCTTCATACCTTTTATTGACGGATGGCCGTTCTGCTTCTCTATGTCATGGAGTTCGACGAGCTGTACTTGGTAATGCGTGCAGATTTCTCGCATTGACTCATTGATAGGCTCTCTTAACTCAGAGTTCTGGATGCAACAGATTTTTGCAAGGGGATAACGCTTTTGAAGCATGTCGAACAGGCAGGCAAGCGCAGGACGAAAACACTTGCAATCGTTTTTTGTCCAATCCGAATACTGATACTCACCCATGGGCGAGTTCGCCCAAGCATCGTTAGTACCTCCGAAAACAAAGATGATGTCGGGATTGCCAAGACTATCCACGCGAGAAATGAAGTTGCTTCGCGATGAATCCATTCCTCCGTATCCAGTACCACAGATGGTTGTGCCGCCCCATGAATCATTCTTTTCCAATACATAGTCCTTCGCCTTGATGTAGAGATTCCACCATGTCTGCTCAACCTCCTTGACATCGTTTCGGTCGTTGGGATAAAAAGTAGCGTAATTGGCGGGAATGATACCAGTGAAAGTGGAGTAAGAATCGCCAAGTACCGACACTTTCTTTGACTGCGCTGATACATTAACAAGCGCAACCATCATTAGCATGAGTAATAATAGTTTTTTCATCATTTTGTTGATTTTGTGTAATTCATTCAACTTTCGAAAGTATTTCTTTCACCACAGATTACTCAGATTTTACAGATTATTTTAATGAAACATCGCACTGGCGTGCTTGATTAAATGATTAATCATTGTTTTTTTTAATGAAAAATCAGTGTTCATCTGATACATCTGTGGTTAAAAAAATCACTTGCGAACCTTTAGCTCGACGAAGTCAAACTTTAGTAATTCATTTATAATCATTGTTTTTTTATTCCTACTTTTTAATCAGCAAATATACATCTTTAATTAAAAACAGACAAGAAATAACTAATTTTTAACTTTACCCTCTGATTCTGAAAAGAATATTGACTGATACTTTCACTTTCAGCGCAGTGCTGTAGTAACGATAAAAACTCCTTTATTCCATGACTCCGTAGAGGATTAAATGAAGAATGAACATAGATGAGGTGTTATTTATTCTACAGAGTGTAGGAGGAACGGAGAAAAACAACTCCTATACTTCAACAAATATGAGGCGATGGTGCAGTCCGTCCCTTAACGAACTGCGAGTCCGCCCCAATCGTACTATCAGTCCGACCCTTAACGTACTATCAGTCCGTCAGTAACGTACTGTATTCAAACAGGTATAACTATTCCTCCCTGATATGAGGGGTGAGTCGTGTCATGGGACTTAAAGCTGCTCCATTTCGCTTGCCACTTGAGCTTCACAAGCCTTCATGGCATCGATGGTCTTCTGCAGCACCTCGTCCAGCGGCCATCCCAGCATCTCGGCTCCCTGTTCAATGACCTCACGGGAGCAACCTGCGGCAAAACCCTTTGACTTGTACTTCTTCTTAAGCGACTTCAGTTCCATGTCCTGGACACTCTTCGACGGGCGCATCAGGGCTGCTGCCCATATCAGCCCCGTCAGCTCGTCGGTAGCATAGAGCACCTTCTCCATTAGGTGTTCGGGCTTCACATCCACATGCAGACTGTAACCATGGCTACAGATGGCGTGAATCATTTCTTCGCCCACACCCCCTTGACGCAACAGCTGGGGAGCCTTGATGCAATGCTCCTCGGGGTACAATTCGAAGTCGATGTCATGCAACAGTCCTACCATTCCCCAAAAATCCACATCATCAGCAAAGCCCAGTTGCACTGCATACCAGCGCATCACCCCCTCTACCGTCAACGCATGCTGCAGGTGAAACGAGTCTTTGTTGTACTTTCTCAGCAGTTCCCAGGCTGTCTCTCTTGTAATGTGTGTTTTCATCTTTTCGTCTTTGTTTTTTTCTTATCACTACCGAGTCATCATTTACCAACCAGTGATAGAACTTCTTTGTAGTGGTTCTCGTGTGCTATGTATCTGATGAAGCTCATTTTATCTGCTTACCGTCAGAGAAAGCGTTACCAACAGTTTTTCCCAATTGAATGTAAGTGTGATGTACAGGGTCGAATGTGATAAGCTCCATTTTCTCTACATCGGGCTTGCCATCTTCTGCCAGATACTTTTCATCACAGAGGATATTGACAATTTCGGCAACGAGATAATAGCCAGTCTCTCTCTCGTCTATCTTCTGCTTAACCCGACATTCAAGTGTCATTGGAAACTCTTTGAAAACGGGAGCATTGACATTCGGAGCCTTTTCTACG
>OCVV011147684.1_pt1 | contig 41145 bp, 56 predicted proteins | sample 1539721 | NCBI WGS metagenome assembly OCVV01 (sample SAMN02144230, study PRJEB22623) | gut metagenome | biome: sheep rumen | host: Ovis aries | place: New Zealand | reverse complement strand
GATAAGATTTTTCCCTATACCTTTACTAGGATAAGTGCTAGTCAATCCAGCCCAGTAAGCCAACCAGCCGTCAAAGTGTAAATATGGCTCGTATAATACAGGTTTTAATTCGCTCTCTTCCAAATACCCAGCTTTATAGGCTAAATAAGCCTCAGTAGTCGTATTTGCTTTAGGGTCAGGTATTCTCATTTTATCTCCTTTCTTTTATCCTAACAAACCACTTAAAGTTCCATTATTCATCGGCATAGGAGCAGGAGCAGGCTCAGCCATTTGCTGGTCCATCAGCATCTCTCCTGGACTTCCACCACCCATCATTCCACCAGCGGGCTGTGGCATAGGCATACCATTTTCAGCACCTCCTGAAATTGGTGGCATTCCTCCAGCCTCAGGAGGCATAGCATTAGGGTCTCCAGCCATAGGTGTAGGCTGAGGCACTTCAGGGACTTCAGGAGTTATAGGAGCATTAGGGTCAAGTAGTAAGCCCTGCATACTGGCCTCTTGTAGCTTTACTCTTTGCGATAATAGATATACTTCCTCTTGGATATGGGCTACCATAGCCTTCTGTCTCTCTGGGTCGGCATACAAGAACTTATCAGTCGTAATCTGGGTTCGGTGGGCTAGAATATGCTCAGCATCTACATCATCGTGCCCCTTCACATCTTCGCCATTCATAATACAAGCGAAGTCAATATAAGCCTGTCGGTTCTGCATCTCAGCTCTAATCTCAGTAGTCAAGGCATCAGGAGACATCTTAAACTTCACCAAAGTATCATATCGCTGGTCGGCATTCTTCATACCCAAGTCCTTAAATAGGTTATATGGGTCAATTAAACCAAGCTGGGCTAAGTTCATAGCTATCTCTTCTTCTCTAGCCTTATCCTTCTTCTGGGTAGTTCCGTGTTCTACCTTCACCCAAGCCACATCAGGTATCTTCTCTCGGCTCAGCTCTACGAATACAAACTTACCATCATTATCTCGGCAAGCGAACTTCTTAGTATCTTTATACCAAACCTTCATCATTTGAGTTAGTAACTTATAATACTCATCAAGACCACGCTCCAAGCACCGTATAATCTCGTCCTGTCGGCCTCCAGCTTGCTCCTTCATCATTCTAGCCTCACCTAAGGTATTAGCTCCACCACGGTCTTGAGCACCCCTAAATTGGCTCGGAGTTCCCATAATCTCGTGAATAGCATTCTTAATATCCTGCTTATCATTCAGCACATAATTCGGTAGAAGGTGAGGAGTAATCTCTCCAAAGGCACTATTCACAGGAGCATCACCCTGGGTCTGTAATAGAAGTATCTGGTTAGGGTCTCTAGTAATGTTCTCAGCCTCATCAGAAGATATAGAGCCAGACTTAAAGACTAGAATAGAGTTAGCAGTATCAGCATTCTCCATAATCTGTCGGCCTCGCTTATTCAAAGCATCTTGTAGAGGAATAGCCTGCTCAAACGGCGAAGTCTCATCTATCATATGAGCCCCAGAGTTCATATAGTTAAAGAAGATATAAGGTTTCATAGGGCGAGGCAGGAAGTTAGTAAGCTGAACTCCATCTCCATCATATAAGAAGTTCGGGTTCTTAGACTTCCCAAGCAGTAAGTTTCCAATATACCAAGCTACGCATTCCGTCTCCCCCTCATCAGTAACTTCGGTAAACCATACTTCTTTATAAGCATAGACAGAACTCTCCAGCTTAGAGCTAGAACGAACTCTGCCAATCTCCCTCATAAAGGCATCTTTCTTCTCAGGGAATAGGTTAAAGATTTGCTGGACTGTAGCAGTGCAGGTCTCACAAATAAACAGAGGATTTTCCCCCATTCTACAGGACTTATCTACTACTATATTTTCAGGTTCAATCACTCTAGGCACAATATCTTGAGCAACTTCGTCCCAGTATAGTTTCATAATACCCACATACTTCAAATACATACTTCGCTCAATCTTGTTTATTTTCTCCCCAAGCTTAAACTTTTCGCTATGGACATTCAAGCCCCATTCTAGGCTCTCGGCCATCACTTTACTCTGAGTAGTATCATCTTCAGGCAAAACCTCTGCAGCAGGGTCGCTACTGGTCGTGTAAGCAGTGATAGTCTCAGTAGCAATAAATAGCTCATTCTGAATATAAGGTATCTGATAGGAGTATAATTTATCCTCATCTATCTGAATACCCTTCCAGTATCGCATATTCTTCTTTCGCCTAGTCTCCAAGTTATATCCCTTAGGGTCGTCCCAGAAGGTCTTAGCATCATTTTCCCAACGCTTAAAGTTTTCAATAAGCTCCTTATCAGGAACATCTAGAGCCAGCACAGGTAGTTCTTCTACCAAGCCAGTCTCTTGAGGGTGTTCAAAGTTATTTTCCATAGCGAATATTCTCCTTAGAACCTATTATATCGCATATATCAAAAAAACGCCATACCTTATCAGAACTGGGGTAAAGTTGGAATAAGATTTTTTATATTCAAGTTTAGAGCCTATTTCTGGAATAAGAACTTATATACACAATCACAGCCCCTGCATTTATGCTCCATCACCTTCATACCAGACACCATTTCGTGATGCTGTTCAGGGTCAAAACCATCACCAAAGACTATAGACTTCACATCAGCATTTATCTTACAAAGCATTCTAGAACAATGAACGCATCTAATCTCCCTCAGTTCAGGGAGGTCATCTTCATAAAGCATAATGGATATAGGTTTCGGACTTTTCATAAGTTCATTATACCACCAAAAAACCACTATTTCTAGTGGTCTCTTGGTATTTAGGTCGGGTCTTACATACTTTTCTAAGTTAGTAAGAGGTATCTTTATTATATTAAACAATATATCTAAAGTCAATACCTATTTTTTCTTCTTCTTACCACAGCCTGGCATAGTATCCTCCTCATCTACATTGTATTACATTCGGAGGTGGCCTCCATAGCACAAGTCTCTAACGCAGCTTTATTCAGCTCCAGAGCCTCCTCTACGGTCAAGTTACCCCATTTCTCTTCAAAGCTACTCATATTAAGCCCCAAAGAAGAAGATTAAACCAATCACTAATCCGAAAAGTGCAGCCCCCAACAGCCCTTTAGTATCTTCGCTCATTACATACCCTCCTTTTCTTTATCCATTAAAACCCCCCAAAGCTCTTTAGTATCATCAGAAGTAGCATTATGCCCTTCATTCTTCTGGAACTTCGCAGCATCATATAGATGATTTACTAGCAAGTCAAAGACTTGGCTATTCATAGTTATTACCTTATCTCCATTAGGAGTAGTAACTACACTTATATTCTTTCTATAGTTATAATAATCTGTTGGTTTCATAAGGTTTCTCCTTTCTCGTTTTATTTATTACCTTACATTATGAGTATATCACAGGCTTATGGCATTGTCAAGCGATTTTGGAGACTTTTTTTGGACTTTTTTATCTGGTTTTCCAATCTCCCCTATCCTTCTTCTGCTTTTTAAGAATATCAGCCACATCAAGCCCAATATCCTTATAAGTAGTATCGCCAGCCACTATTCCTATCATAGGCTTGCCCACTAGCTCAGACTTATGGACTAGCTCGCCATCTTTTCTCTCGGCCAGCCATCTCAAGCCATAGCTCCAGCCATCATAAGGGTTAGTCAATTCGTGGTCGGTATGGGTATCTATCTCTTCCTTCTTCTCCTCATCATAGACCAAGTTCGGTAAAGCTCGGATAAGGTTAGAGCATCTTCGGAAGATTTTAGCACATTCAGGTTTCATCATCAGATATTTATGAGTAGCCTGTTGCCTAATCATTCTAGAGCCACCCTCTCTCCCCATCTTCTTCATTATCGGTTGCTTATCAGGAGGTAGCTTATTTATCCATTCTTGTATATCATCTATCGGAGAGCTAAAGCCATTCTTATTATCCTCCATATCATCAGGGAAGATAAAGTAGTCAATTCGTTGCTCGCTATCATTCAGGTAATTATACAGCTCTTCACCCCATTCAGAGGCTAGTTTCTTATTCCCATACATCTCGTGGTAGGTTACAGGTCGGCCATCAAGTAGAGCAGTAAAGTATATAGCAGTATTATCACTATAACCCCAGTCCATAGATATAATCTTCACAGCACTATTAAACTCTTCAGTAGTAGTTCCAATATCAGCAAAGTTATTTATGATATGCTTATCTCTATCAAACTCAGTAAAGACTTGGCCAGCAAAGACACTCCAATCTCCGTGCCTCCAAGCCTCGTATAAAGCCGTATCCGTAGCTTTAAGACCTTCAAGCATATTCACATAGGCTGGGTCATTCTTAGTCAATATAGGGTTATCATCTACCGTAGCAGGGACAAAGATACGATATACCTCCTGCCCCTCTTTAGCCATAGCATTCTCTTCTTTATCAAAAATCTCATTCCATACGGTTAAGCGTGTTTCGCCCTCCTCAGTTTCCCACTCGTATCGGTGTTGCCACCACTTACACTTATCATTCTCATATAAAGTATCACCATTATCCAGCTCAGTCTTTTTATACTCATCATCTCTAAGGTCTATCGGCTCTACAAATCTCTTCTTCACCCAGCCCATTCCTACACCACCTGGGTTCGCAGTCAAAATCATCTGAGGGAAGAGTTCTGGATAGATAGAACGACAGCTAGACATAATCTGCTTATACAATAGCTCAGAGGGTATCTGAGTAAGCTCCTCAATGAATATTCGGCTAAATTGTTGCCCCTGATATTGGATATAAGAACCCAAGTCGTGTAGATGCCCTCCCTGAACTACAGCTCCCTTAGTATTCTGGGAGTTAAGCCCAAACCTCAGCACCATAGGGTTTCTTCTAACTTGAACATTAAAGCATTGGTAAGCCTCTTCGCATCTAGCCTCATAATCAGCCAAATCTCTAGCATTCCTACGCAATACCAATCCACGATAGTGAGGGTTCTGTATCCTATCAGCTCCCAAAGCTATACTAGCCTCAGTCTTGCCTGGTCCTCTAGCTCCACCAAAAAGTCCCTCACGAAAGCGAGGAGTAGAACCCATCAGATGGATATAAAGAGCTTGTGGTCCCAGCAACGGTCTCCACAGCCCCTTAGCCTCCAGCTCCTTCATAACTTTTAGGTTATATGGCCAGATATTCATTACACCCCCTTAAACTTCTTCTTCTTCATAGCCATTCTAATCTTAGCCCAGTATATTTGCTTTTCACTCTTAGCGTGTTTAGAAGGTTTATGGGAGCTAAGTTTCCCCCAATCTACAGGAACATCATATTTGTTCTTTCGCATAGCACCTCCTAAGGCAAAGCAAAGCCTCTAATAATTTTACTAGCCTCTTCTTTAGTATCATCATCAGCCTCCACCGTAATCTGCATCTCAGGCATCTTCCCATAGACTTCCTGAACCATCTCTCTAATCTCTTTCCATTCTCCATCTCTGATACATCTCGCAAGCTTTCTCTTGAAGAGGGGCTGGCTTTCATCATCATATATCTTCATCAAATCAGTCTCTTTCATCTTCATCATAGTCTCCAGCCAGTATCTCGGAGTATCTTCTTTATGCCAGCTCCCATTATGTCTATCCTGAGGTCTCTCCCTAAAAGTATTAGGAGGCTGAGTTCCCTTAGCAAAAGTTCCATCAGGGTTTCTCACAGCCCAGTCCTTATCCTTTTGCTCTGTAATGGTATTATCTCTATTACCCATCTTGTTCCTCCTCTATCTTAAAGATTGTATAGCCTTCAGCCTTCAAGCGTTCCTTAGTAAAATCAATATCTTTAGCTCTAGCCCAAGTTAGACACTCTCTTCCTGGACCTTCAGCTACTATTTTATACTTCTTCTCAACTTCCTTCACAAAAGTCCCATTTTCGGTCTTACCTTTTCTATCTCTTATCTCTCTATAAGCAAGCTCCAAACAGCCCATAGGTCTCGCACTAGCTATATCAGCCAGAATAAGTATAGTAACTAGAGTATCACCAATGGCATCTCTGAACTCTTTACCATATCTATTTCGGCTCACCTCGTGGGCTATCTCTCCCACTTCCTCCATCACTTTATTAAGCTGAGCCTTAGGGTCATTCAAACCCTTATCTCTACCCCATCTTATAACCTTTTTAATTAGTTCATCAGTTTCCATTATTTCTCCTCCAGTATTATCTTAGGAGCAATATCACTCCAATTTACTCTATGATGCCATAAAGCACCACGCTTAGTATTACCACTATTCCAAGTAAGTTTAGCATTCTTAGGGTCGGCCAGTATAGCTCCAAAGCTCTTCCTATAGCTCCTATCCGTAGCATAGATAAGTTTAGTATTCCCATCTAGTTTTTCCATCTCAGCAGTCTGAGCACCACTTCGTATCACATTAGCCAGCCCAAAGTTAGCTATCCCTCTATGCCAAGCATTTATACTCCAAAATACATCTTCATTAAGAACTTTATTAAGCCCAGCATCTCCAATCCTATCATCTATAAACCAGATATTCATTATATTCTTCTTAGTATCAGGGTGAGCTCCACCAGAATATCCTCCAGTTATAATATGGAGGTCTTTACCTAGCTTATACACACTTTTTACAATATCATAGAAGGTCTTGTTATTAAGTGTAGGTGTCATAGTATAATCAGAGACTACACCACCATAGTCATCATCTAAAACTACAGCCACCTTATAATCAGGTCTCTCTCTTATCCAGTCATTACAGGCTAACCTACCTATACAAGCTCCACTCTCTATATTAGTTCCACAGAAATCTATTCTCTTTTTCACTTCGGCATCATCATATATTACAGCCTTATCTCCATAGCTCTCAGCAATATCATCACCTAAACTAGCAGGTATCATCACATAATAATCATCAAAGTTATTCCTATCCAAGTATCTGGTAGTCTTATTAGCCCCAGCCCTTTGAATAGTCATAACCAGTATAGCTATATCATCATTCTTCATCAAAGCTCTCCCTAAAATCACACATACCCTTTTCATAAGCCTCTTTAGGTATCACTATCACCAGCCCCAATCTCTTCATCAGTTCTTGGGTATCTTTATCGGCCTTAGCATAATAATCAGCAATCTTCTGGAAGTCAAACTCAGCAAAGAATGCAGCACGAGCTCGTAAAATCGGTTCTAAGCCCTTTTCAGGTTTCAACTTAGTAATCATATCATTTAGCTCATCAACCTCGCTCAAATCGGCCAATTCTTCAGCCTCAGGAGCTTTTTCAGCAGGAGTGTAGTATGGTATAGACACATCTAGCAGTTCTTTATAATCTCCACTAGATGCAACCTTCAAAGGCAGTCCCCATTCTTCCAATTTAGTCTTATCCCACTCATTAGCCAGCCTATCATTATCCCAAGCCCCATTAGCTATATTATCTTTAATTACAAACTCCCTCTTTTCTTCATCAGTCCAGCCAGTAACCTTCTTCACCTTCACTTTACTCTTGCCCATAGCCTGTAGAGCTTTATATCGCTGGTTCCCACCAAGTATCACTCCATTCTCATCAACAACAATCTCCCTAACATCTAGCATACTAGGGAACTCTTTTAGGGACTTCTTCAGAATAGCAAAGTCCTTCTTAGATATAGTTCGGGGATTGCTCTTATATTCAGCAATCTCAGACATATCCATCTCAATGGTCTCTATTTTCACATCTTTCACGGCTGTAGCCTCCTTCAAAAGTTAAATTGTTAAGCTTATCTTCATTATATCACAAAAAATAGCTACTTCCTCTTTAGGTATTCTATATCCTTAGCCATAGAAACTAGAGATGTAGCTACTTCTCCAAACTTTCTGCCATATTCATTATGCTCATCTACTTTTTTCTCAAGTCTTTTTATCTTTTCATCTATACTATCTAATCTATCTGCTTGTCGCTGTTCTCGCTGAGCATCTTTTATGTCTCGTTCTCGGTTCCCTTTTTGAACAGCTAAATAAGCCCCAATTATACCTCCTACTGAGGATATAAGAGCTACTATAATCGGTGTCCAGCTTATTACGTTATTTTCCATACTACTATTATATCGCAAGCATAACCAAAAAACCACCCCTCGTAGTTAAAATAGGTGGTTTTTTGAACATATAAGCTCTCAACTTATGTTTTTAAGGAGGATACGCATACACTCATATCCTAAGGTCATACACATAGTGGGGTTATCTAGGTGTATCTAATTGCCCCACATCTCTATTCTAGCATACCATAAGCTAAAAGTCAATAGGCTTTCGCTTTAATTTTTCGTGATTTATAAACTCATACATCTCAGCTATCCTATTTTCGGCCTCTTCAGCTCCATAGCAGATAAACTTAGTTATCCCAGCCATATCGTAGATATTCCCCCACCACTTCTGCTTAGCCGAGACGGTAGAGAGGCTTTTCTTAGCTCTTTTCATCTCAATCTTTACTAGCTCATAGCCTCCAACCTCTCCATCTAAGTCCATCACAGGGATATAGACATCATAGTCCCAGTATCCAGCACTCACCCCCATTCTTTTAAGTTTCTTCCCTCGGATTATTGCAGCTTTAGTCTGGCTTTTGCTCTCATTGGGGATATGAGTATGGGGTATCTCATACAGCTCTAGCCAGTTATGAAAGACCTCACACTCAATATCCTCAATGGGGCATTCAATCTTAGCCATCACACTCTCCTAAGATTGGACCATATGGAGATATACCATACTCTTCCATACTTAGATGATACTCACGGATATTATTTATTATCACTTTCTGCAAAAATAGTAAGGTCTCACCAGCTACTTCATTATCTACTACTACTTCTAACTTAATCTTCTTCATTCAGCCTCCTTGCATTCAATGATATTTCTATACCAAGAGAAGAACTGAACACGCCAGCCATATACTTTGCATTTGTAGGTATGGTCTTTTTCTAACTTGCCATATAAATCAGATGAGTTAAACTTACCCTTAATTAAACTATCTCTATTCTCAAAGGTCTCATCTTCGGACCATACTAAGTATTTTGAAGTTTCTTCACTAATAACTCTTTCCTTGTGCTTTACTACAATAGTGATTTCTTGCTCATTTAAGTAGTTACCAATTCCTGAAAATATAAGAACTCCAAGTATTACAATAGATGCAGCAATAAGTGCTGTTACAAAGTTTTTCATTTTCTCCCCCACCTTTTATTTGCAGCCTTCTTAGCTATCTCTTTCCGTCTCTCTTCGTCCATCTTACTAAAACCCTTAGGGACTTTAGCCAGACCACCTCTCCTGCCAGCCTCCTTAAAGCTAACCTTTACCTTCTGGGCAGGAGTTTCAATATAATCAACTTTTATCTTCATCGGCATTCTCCTTTTTAATTTTATCTAATAGTTCTCTAAGACCCTTAATACCATTATCACAATTATTCACTCCAGAACCATAGTATTTAGGGTCGCAGGTGTTATACTTTTTACTCATAGCCAAGCTCCTTCCTAACTCTCTTCCAAGTAGCATATCGCCTATCAGTAGCAGTAGCAGAGGGCTTTATCAGCCCTTCAGCTACCAGTTTTTGCCTAGTTCTACGAATAGTCTCAGGACTTGGCATAACTCTTAGGTTTTGGAGCAAAGTTTTGCTATTGTCCCAGCCACTAGCCTTCCAGACCTCATTTAATAGTAAAGCATCATCATCGGCAACTTTATTATTCTTATAGTAGGCTTTTCTAATTTTAGCTCTTATATTATCAGAGTTAATACCTCCATCAGCACCCATCATCACCCCCTTATACTATCTTCAGCATTTTTGCGTAACCACTCATAGGCTTCAGGGTAACCAGCACATTCTTTACTTAGAGTAAAGCCTTCTCGCTCAAACTCCTCATAGACATCAGCATCATCTCCATAAGTAGAGTAGTCATTATCTAAGGCTACAAACCTTACGAAGGCTACAATCTTGCCATCATCTTTTATTCCCCATTCTACAGGGATATAGTTTATTCTTTTACTTATCATTTTACGCATAATCTTTTTCTCCTTTCTCGTTATTGGTTATGCTTACCCTTCCATTTTATCAGAAGGCTTATGGCTTGTCAATAGCTATTTTTCAAATATAATGCTTTTTAGTTTATCAGGTATGCTATTTATATCCAGCCTATATACTACATACACACCTTTGTTGGTTTCTTTCCTAGTAGCTATAAGGCACATACCATCTTTAGCTATTTCTTTAGCCCCAGCATCAGGGTCATTTAGTAGCGTAGCCCCAACTTTCCTAAGTTCTAAAGCTATCTCATTTTCTTTATCTGTCATATTTCCTCCAGTATTTTCTCAGCTCTATCCAAAGTAGCTAGATACATCATCTCCACAGCTTTAGCATCTTCTACCAAAGCACTTATATCAGTTCTCCTAATCTTTAGTATTTGTAGCTCAAGCTTAGGGATAAGGTCGGTATAGACTACCCAGTATAAGGTCTCAAGGTCATCATTTACCATAAAGTATTTAATCACTTGAGCCTGGTATTCATTAGATGGAAGAGCTATAAAGTCGCTCTGGCCTTCCTTCATTTGCCTTCGCTCCCACCATATCTTTAGCACCTTCTCAGAGGATAAACACTTAATCTCCACAGCCTCCCTAATCTTTCCATCAGAACTCTTAATCACTCTATCAGGGCTAACATAGCTAGAAGGGTCGTAATCACTCGCCCAGACCTTCCCATCATCTAAAATCTTACCAGTCTCCAACTCAAAGGCTTTCGCAGCCTCAGGCTCTAAAATATGGCCTCTCACAGCCCAGCTAAAGGTTAGTCCCTCAGGCATTCTATCCAAGTAGTCATTAGGTGTCATTGGCCTAGCTACTCTCTCAGCCAGCATCACGAAGAACTGGTCTTTTAGAGTTTCATTAGTCCTACCATTCACCTTATACAACTTACCAAATGCACTCCCCCCAGATTTGCCTTTACGATATTCTAACCACTCTTCAGAGTTTTGGTCTAATTCTATAATCTTCATTATTTATCCTTTCTTATGGTTATTTTTTCGTAAATTATAGTTGCCACAGCAATAACAATAGTTATAATCACAAATGCAGATGCCCATATTAAAGACATAATACTAATATCTGACATTATTTTTTCTCCTTTTCTTCTTTTTTAGTAGGCATCTGAGTAAATACCAGCTTACCATTTTTAGTATTCTTAATAGCTAATCCATCTATATCACCATTCTTCTTATAGGTTAGTTTTACTACTACAAACCTATCATTACACCTTCTCTTACCACCAAAGTTAGTGATATTACAATCTTCAGCCTTTACCCAGATAAACGGAGCTGTATAGAGTTCCCTACCAATCCCCCAGTTAAAGCAAGCCCTCTTAAAGCTATCGGAGGCTAAACCCTTCTCAGCCTCAGTATTGCTCTCTGTCCCAGTATCCTCCTTAGATACCCATTCTTTCTTATTCTCATCATAAATAGAGACAATGCAGTTTCGGTTCTCTCTAGTATGCTCCCTCTTCCAGTTCATTGGCCCTACGGTCTCATCTAGGAGGCTCATATCTACCCTAGCATCTTTATATAGGAGGAGGGACAAGCCCTTCTCGCTTATTGTCCCTATCCTACATTCAATCTCATCAGCATACAATTTTCTAAACTTTAGCTCTTTAGTTTCACTCATTCTAGTATTCTCCTCTCATTTGATTATCTAAGTATTCTTCAAAGCCTTCCTCCCCCATAAGGTCTTCGGCATATCTTTTAATAGCACTCATTATTTTTGCTCCTCTCTCCACTCTTCAAAGGTGGGGTTATCAAAGTTACCTAAATCTTCTTGGAGGTCTATAAAGTCCTCATACTCTTCGTAAATCTCATCTAGATGCTCGGCATCTTCACATAGAGCCTCAAACTCATCTCTTTGCCCTAGTAGCCACTTCGCATCATTCAAGTTATTCTTTACATCATATCCAGCATTCTCTAATACTTCTAAAATACTAACACTCATCTTAGAACCCAGCCTCTCTAGCCCACTTATTCAAGTGTCGCTCTAAATCTTCTTGGTCTCTTAGATATTTTTTAAGAGCAGTCCTTTTTCGGCTTTGCTCAAAGTCTATCTGGTTATTTTTCCAGACAGCCCCATCTTTAATCTTCCCGAACCACACAGGAACTCTGGAAGTAAAGTCGTTTTTAATTTTTACATTGATTTTCATAAGGTCTCCTTTCTCGTTATTATTTCCTTATGTCTCTATTCTAGCACAGGCTTATGGCATTGTCAAGCGATTTTACCGAAAAAAGTATTTTTTACAACAAAAAAAGAGGTAGCCTACTGCGAGTGAGGCTACCAAGAGTGGAGTTATTAATGACATTATTTTTGTTTTAAGCAGAGATTATATACTAAGTATATCGTTGAGAAGTCTCTGCCCGTAGAGTTTATTGGGAGGTAATATGTGTATAGGTGATAAACTAGCACCTATACTACCTAAATTGTAGAAGGTGCTAAGGATACTCCTTACACTTACATTATAGCACGAGAGTTCCACGCATAAAAGGCTTTTTCGTATTCCTCATCAGAAGAGTAGTCGGCTCTCTTCGGCCTTATCTTTAATGAGCTAATATCAACTATCGGTTCAGGCTCTTCATTTTTAGGCTCAGCATCAGCCACAGCAGGCTTAGGAGACATACTAAACATTCCCTTCTTAGCTAGATATTCCAGTTTCTTAGGATTATCCAGAACTACATATATCCTTCTCATAGCAGAGTTATTATTCACATACTCAATAAAGACATACTTCATCTCAGCCAGCTTTTTTAAGGCTCTCTGCAGGGTTCGTTCTTCCAGCCCTGTCATCTCACATAGCTTTTCATTACTCTGAAAGCATACCCCCTTCTTAAAGAGGTTCAAATAGCAGTAGAGTATCTTCTCATTACAGCTAAGCTCTTTACTTTGTAGTATTTCAATAGGCATTATTACATAGGTTATGCCCACACCTTCGCCATTCTCGTTCTTCATTTTACCTCCTTTTGGCTTAAGTTTGGCAATTTGATTATACCATAAGCCGTATCAAAGTCAAGCACAATTTTGGCAAGCAAAAGCTCCCTCCAAAGCTTTTGCGTAGCCAAATCTACTATATTCTTCTTTTATATTATTCTATGGGTGACAAAATGACACCCCTCTCCTCTTATGGAGGGGTGACAAATTGACACACCCCCCTGACAAATTGGCACACCCCCATTCGTTATCCACAGAATTATCCACATTTTACAAAATTTGTTCAATGGGATATAATCAAGTAGAGGCTAGAACTCCTTTCTCGTTCTTGGAACTAGCCTCTTTTTTTATGGTGTGGTATAATCAGGATATAAACATAATAAGCGAGAAAGGAATAATATGCTTTTATCAAATATAGAACTCAAACCAGAAAAAATCTTAGTCCAGCCCACTCAAGAGGCATCTTCATCATTCTCCACGGAGACCAAGAAGTATGACCGTAAAGCAGTGGGAGTAATTAAGGGGATACCAAAAAACGGTAGATTGTCAGGATACGATTATAAGATAGGAGATAAAATAATCTTTGATGACAAAGATAGTATAGACTTCACTATAGATGGAGTAGCACTCTCCATAGTAGATGAGTATGATATAGTAGCTAAAATCAAAGGAGATAAATAATGGGCAAGCCAGCATTAAATAGAACCTGTATTACTGGAGAAGAATTAGACAATGGTATAGGTCTCGGAATTAGAACTCTCTATGAAGTAGCTAAGACAGCCTACGGTTGTAAGGGTGGCAATGTGATGATAGAACACCGAGCCACAGCTCCTACCATCAGCCACGATGGTGTGTCCAATCTAGAAGAGTTAGAAGTAGAAGATGCTGTCCAAGATATGGCCATTAAAGTAGTCAAGCAGGCATCTAAAAGAACAAACGAGACAGCAGGAGATGGAACTACCCTCTCGGCTATTTTATCCTGCCATCTATATTGGTGGGCTATGCAGCAAATCAAAGATGGAGCCAGTAGGGTAGAAGTAGCCAAACGAATAGAGGATAATGTCCCTCTTATCCTCCATTGGATAGATGAGATGACTACTAGAAAGCTAACCCCAGAATTATTAAAGGGAGCTTGTATCATCTCGGCAGGAGATGAGGGCTTAGGGGAGCTAATCTATGATGTAGTCTCAGAAGTAGGCGAATATGGAGGGATAAACATAAGTTATGTCGGCAGTTTGGGTGTATCCACCAATATAGTAAAGGGTATGTATATCCCATCAGGATACGAAGATGCCAAGCTCATCAACGACTTAGACGGCAATAGGTCAGTCCTAGAGAACACTCCAGTTATAGTCCTCAGCTCCACTATCACTCGCCAAGATGAGATAATCCCTCTCCTAGAGCATATCAGAACTCATAACTATCAAAAGGCAGTATTCTTCGCAGATATAGCAGGAGATGCCCTTAGGGTATTAGAGTTAAACCGTAACTTTGATGCTTGTGTAGTAAAGCCCCAGAGTAACAGCTACGAGGTTCTTCTAAAAGATGTAGCCCTCTACACAGGAGGCAAAGTCTATTCAGGCAATCCATCAGAGTATAAACTCCAAGAATACGCAGGTATGGCAGAGAGCGTAACTATCACCCAGAGAGAAACTACCATCTTAGGTGGGAAGGGAGACCCCAAAGAGATAAATAAAGTAGTTAAAGACCTCAAAGATAAACTATCTAAAGCAGAGCCTCAGGACAGAGCCTTCTTAGAAGGTCGTATAGCTCGCCTAACAGCGAATGTAGCCACGATATATGTAGGAGGAGCATCAGCAGTAGAGCGAGGGGAAGTAAAGCTCCGTGTAGATGATGCAGTGTGTGCAGCTAAATCGGCCCTAGCAGGTGGAGTAGTCCCTGGAGGTGGAGTTTGTCTCCGAGACATAGCAGACCAGCTAAATATCCCATACCTAAGATGCCCTTATCAAGACCTTCTAGAAAACTCAAACCTCCAGCCAGATAATTTCGCAGAGGGAGTAGGATATAATCTAAAAACTGGGGTAGCTGATAGTATGCTCAATCAGCATATTATAGACCCAGCTATAGTAATCAAAGAGGCAGTAATCAACAGCCATTCCGTAATCTCTAAACTAATAACAACCCAAATGGCTCTAGCCTACGAGGATAGACAATGGACATTCTAATTTTTATAATCAACATAATTATTTTATTATTGTTAATCCCTAATCTCACTTTACTTATACAAATAATGAACGAAGTCTCCAACATCAAAACCGAAAAGCCAGTAGTTCAGGAAGAGGCTAAAGTTACAGACCCATTCACTAAGCCAGCTCCAATCCACTCCAGCACCAATCATATAATAGTCCCTAAGACCCCTACCGAGATAAGAAACCAGAACTATAAGAAAATAAAGGAAGGTATAGAATATGGGGATATTGCTGAACGGTAAATACTACAAGAACATCAAAGATGCTCCATTCAATGCAAAGGCAGTAGTCGGCTCCCAGCTCCAGTCATATAACCTAGAGAGCCAAGCCAAAAAGCACGATATGGACTTAATCCAGCCATATCTCTCAGATGGTAGCCCAAATCCAGAGTTCATCAAATACTACCCAGCAGAGGCTAAAGAATATGGAATGGAGGTATAATATGTGGTGGATATGGTCGCTAATAATCATAATGACAATCGCATTCATAATATCACTATATAAAGGGGGAGAAGGAACACCACAATGAAAAAGTATCATCTAGACCAAAATAATGTAGCTTTTATTCACTGCGTAAATGGAGCTTTCGCAGGCATCTACACAATGCTAGAAGTCGCTAAATCAGGAGGCAAAAAAATCTCTAAAAAGAAACTCTTAGAGGCTATTCAAGATGTTATAGCCCAAACCAATACGGCCATCACCTCAGAGTATATCAGAGGCGAACTTATCAAGAAGGGTGTCTTAGAAAATGGAGATGACACTGGCCTCTGCACCTTTGACCCATCTATAGACAATGAGAACTCAGAGGCAGAAGTCTATACTCAGGAAGAGCTAAAAGAACTTCGCATCAAAGCCAACGAGCCCACCTGGACAAACTCGGTTAAAGGTCGCTAACTGCCGTTTTAAGCCCACTCCAAACAAAAAGACCTATGTTATATCATCATAGGTCATTTTGTTATATCTTAGTTCATATATTCTAGATATTTCCCAGAGGTAAATACACTCCAAGCGTTATATCCTTGTCCAGCCCAGATTATATGAGCACACTCATAGTAGTCTCCAGTTTCGCACCATTCTCGGCCTGGGAGGATACGAACCTGTAAAGCTCCCACAGAATATCCATAAGTGCGACCATTCTCGGAGTAAGTTATATTCGTATCCCCCACAGCATCAACTCTACAGTGGCTTTCAGCCTCTGATATAGCTACCATAGTGTTAATGTCCCAGTCAGTCCATCTAGATACTTCATATCTGACTACTTCACAAGGCTCTACTGGTTGGACAGGCTCAGCAGAGCCAACTATTTTCCCTCTTCAGCAGTAGTCTCAGCTTTCTCCCCAACCTGTATTTGAACTACATTATTAGGGATAGAGTTCTTAGTCCAAGTCATTCCACATACAGCTCCAGCTCCAAAAGCTAAAATCATACCAATAAGGCAGATAATAAGAGCAGACTTCCTAGCACTCTTCACCTTAGTAGCCACTACATAGTCAGCAAGACCAGCAGGGTCGGACTCAATAATTTTGATGTCCTCTTCAGTTAATAGTTTATATTGTTTTTTATCATTCTTTGCCATAATTTCTCCTTTCTCGTATTTTATTTATGACATTATGAGTATAGCATACCATAAGCCTTTTGTCAATATCAAAAAAGAAAAATCACTATTTTACAGGGGTAGAATATACCATAAGACCTTCTTATATACTCTACTATAGAAGAAAAAGGGAGACCTCAGCCTCCCTTAGAATAGAACTTAGATACAACCTCTTTTTGCCAATCTAACATAGCAGTAGTAGCAGGGCATTTAGCTCTAAAACACCAAGTTAAAACCTCAATCTTCCTATCTAGCCTGTCATCTAATGATATATAACCAGCATCTAGCCAGCTATTTATGGCCTCTACAGCCACTCGGCAATCAGAACCATTTGGAGTAGGAATATCGTGTATTTTAGAGTGTAGCTCTCTATGCAGTGTAGCTTGAGGAATATAAGCTCCACAATATGGATGCTCTCTCAAAATCTTAGCCCAACCACATTTCCAATGTCTTTTCTGGAATAGAATATGGTGGTAATCACAAAAGCTCCCATTCAGCTTAGCTCTACCACTTTTCTTTTTCTTAGCCACATATATCACCCCCCAATCATATCTAAGTCTTAAGGTTCTAGTGTCTAAGCTCTAGCTTTATTATACACCAAAAAAGCCCCATTTCAGGGGCTAATTTGGTTTCTAGGTGGGGCTAAGCTGCGATAATTGGAGCATTAGGAGCTACAAAACCGAACTTGCCAGAGGCAATAGCTACAATCGGAGTAGCATTGACAGCACCAGCCTTAGCAGAGGCAGAGCCACCAGCACTTACGATATTAGCACCAGCACCAAAGGCTACGGTATCGCCTTCCTCAACTTCAGGGCAGGATACAACATAGGCAGTGCCATTGTATTCAGCACCAGTGATAGGGAAGAGACCTAGCACGGCAGAGTTACGAGTAATCTTCACTAGAGTTCCCACTAATTCATTCCCACCAAAGCCAGTAGTAGCTAAGGTAGGAGTAGAAGCACTAGCCTTAAAACCACCCTTAAAGGCAGAGCTAGCAGTGACCGTGAGAGCAGTGCGACCAGCAGTAGCAACAGCAGTTCCTGCAGTCAAGTTCGCAGTAGCTTTCACATAGACATACTCTTTACCATTCTTGTCAGTAACCTTGTAGCCAAGAGGATAGCGAGGAGCATCATCAACTTGGGTAATTGGCCCTTCGGCAAGAATATTTTTGTCAATAGTATAAGCCATAACTTTTCCTTTCTTTTAGTTAATTTTAATAGCTAGCAGTTGTAATACCAGTAATTTTACCTTGACGGCGAGGAGCACGGCAGATATAGTTACCCATTACAATCAAAGCACCAATTTCACCGAATTGGTTAATCGGAGCCATAAAGTCCTTAAGCTGTAAGAACGAAGGCTGTTTAATATCTGCATCTGGACCTTCAGTCTTTTCAGGAACAGAAGAGACTTGCTTGAGGTCTTTAGAGATAAGTCGGCGGAACTCAAGATAGCGTTCATTGAGCCAGAAGAACACACCAGAGGTGCATTTATCATCAGCTACAACAGGACGGCCACGGAACGAGATAGCATTAAAGCCAGCCGCACCCTTAAGTTCTGCAGCAGGGATAGAAGTTCCCATTGGAGTTTTACCAGAGACTTTATTGTATCCAGCAATAGAAGTCGTTTCATAGTTAGCGTGGATTTTCGTGCCTAAGATTTTCTCAAACAAGTCCCAAACAGCTTGAGTAGTAATACCCATAGTCGGAGCCTCATTTGCAGCACCTGCAGCACTCACAGCACTAAACTCAGCACCTACGAGGTCAAGAGTGATAGCACCACCAGTTGCAGCAGTAACATCTGCAGCATTCCCAGCTACTGTCCTAGCTAGACCACCATAGTTAGAGGTCGCAGTTCCATCATCAACGATAAGACCAAGACCTTCAATATCTTTGCCATTACCCATACCATAGAGTAAGTCGCCGATAGCTTGGGTCATAGAGATTTTAGCCTCATCTAGTCTATCAGTTAAGAGGGAGATAACTTGCTTATCGCTGGTCCCATTCACAGCTTTTTCAATGCCTGGGATAACAACACTCTGCTCATAAGCCTTCACATACCAAGTGAGGGAGCGAGTATTATTCGTGGTAGAAGTATCAAATTGGTCAAGACCATCAAACGAACCACCAGTATTGGAGTTAGCAATACGGATAGGTTGTTTCATATTGACACCCTTCCAGTTTTTCACATTGCTCATTACACGAGCAGTGAGAATGTTGGAGTTATTCACAGCATCTACAATGGTAGGCATAATATCATTGTAGGTGATAGCGGTAACTCTTTCACTAAATACTGCCATAGTATTCCTTTCTTATTATTTTATATAACAAAAGGCACTCCCAACGACTAGGGTGTGCCTGATACTTCCATCTTATCGCAATTATTTTATATTGTCAAGCTTTTTATCATTTTGAGAGCTAGCACCAGCTACTATACCTCCTAGCCCAAACAGCCCAGCTAGGATACTATATAAATACTTGGTATTAAACCTGTCTTTCCCCTTAATCAAGTTCCTAAGAACACTACCCATAGCCTCATTATAGTCCTCTTTGGGGTTATATCTCCCCAGAACCTCTAGCCCAGCATCTTTGAGGGCTTTCTCCACTCTAGGGTTATCATAGCCTTCAGGGAGGATAACACCACCAAACTCTCTCAGAGGGACTGCCCTCTTAGACTTAGCCTCAAAGTAAGCAGTAGGTAAGTTCTCGGCTTTCTTCTTAAGGTTAGATACTACTTCTCTACCTTCATCAGTCCAGATACCGTATGGGTCTCCTTCCCAAGCTGGACCTCCAGCCATAGCATTTTGAAGTTCCTCTCCAATATAGTCCCCATACATAAATTGGTTCTCTTCAGGGTGTTTCTCCATATACTTATCTAGGAACTTCTTTATACCACCATAGACATCACTATTCCATTCATCAAAAATCTCATTCAGCTCATCTTGGGCTTTTATTAAGTCAGAGTTCTTTATAGCATCTAGAGGGGTCTTAAACTTTTTAGACTGAGTTGCAGCCATACTCCCTGGGGAAAACCAGTTACTCTCCGTGCTTATATCACCACTCCTATTCATATACTTAGAGATATTAGCAGGGCTAGCTATTTGCCTTGTCCCTTGTATATAAGGAACTCCCTCTTTATTAGTCTCTATCATAGGCTTTCTAGGAGAGTAAATATCTCGGCTATATAGGTTATACTTCCCACCATAATCTGCCCTACCAGTATAAGGGTCTATACCACCTGGGATACTCTTATTGCCTAAGAGGATAACATCTCCATACTTAGTCCCAGAATTGACATTTGGATTGACTACTTGGAGACTAGGGTTAGGGATAGCATATTCATTAGAGGTCTTTTCGGCTAGGTCTAAAATCTCCTCTAGCTTTTCAGTCCCTACACCGTGATACATCAGTAGAGGGTTTTCAACTTCTTCCCCAGTCAAGAGCTTACCTAAAAAGCTATTCTGGCCACTTCTAGCACTTTTACCTATATCACCACCATAATAAGCCATTATCTCTCTGGTCTTGTCTGGTCCATAGTCCTCTACTAGCTTATTATAGATAGCAGACTTCGGGTCGCTTTTCAGAGCCTCCTTAGGTAGTATATTGCCAGTATATTTATAACCACTATCAGTAGTCATACCTTTAGGGACATCATATAATTTTTCCCTCACACCATCAAAATTACCGAATAAGGAGTTAGCAGGGACATTTATTGTTTCTCCATTAGCTAGAGTTAATGGAACATCATTTATAAGCTGTCTAGTATTACCAAAATCCATATCGGATATTGCCGATATATCTCTCGGTCCCATAGCCATCTTAAACTCATTTATAGTATTTATTGGAGAGTTAGTTTTAGCAATCTCTTCCAGTAGCCCAGCGGCATACTCATCAGCCCCATATATATTAGGGATACTATTTATAAGCTCCTCATTGGCTGGGTCAGAAGTATAGTAATTAAGCACCTTATTTCTTAAATCACTAAGCACATCTTCAGCATTCCTGAGCTGGTTATTAGGATAAAGTTCTCCAGTTCTAGGGCTACCTCCTACTTCCATCTTAGGATTGGCTAGAAAAGAGTTCTCTGGCCTCTTAAAGAACCTATCAAAGCTGTCCCTTGATATTCCTAATCTTCTAGTTCCTTTACCAGTATCCACATTGTCAAACTTAGCATATCCAGATAAGACTGCTCCGCCATCATTTTTAAGAGTGCTTATCATATCATTACCATCAACTCCAAAGTCTGTTCTATAGAGCTTTGGGAAGGCATCTACTAAGGCTTGTGCCTCACTAGCAGGGGAATTAAAGACTTTGTTTCTCAGCCCAGATAAAATCTGTTTCCCAAACCCTTTAGAGGCTAGGTCTATTGAGCCCTTAGTAACCACATCAGTAATGGCATTCCTCAAAACATCAGTAGAGGCTTTTTGGAGAGCTTTAGTTCCCCCTTTAGACAAAGCTTGTTCTCCTACCTTAATAAGAGCATTTTCTATTCCCATCTTATCCTCCTATTGAGCCCCAGCACCCTGTAAGATTTGAATAAGTTGCTGGTATTTATATTTCGCCGCCTCTTCACTATCAGTAGTCTTAGGCAGAAGTTCCAAAGCCCTCTTCTGGTCGCCTTCAGACAAAGCACCAGTATCACCAAGAGCTTTAATTATCGTGCCTAGCGAACCACTAGCACCACTATCATAAGCAGACACAGCAGGATTATAGCCACCACCAGTAAGAGTATTCATAAACTGAGTAAATCTGCCACCAATCGGACCTTGAGCTTGGTAGTTACCCATCAGACCACTCAGGACATTCAACGCAGCTCTCTGCTTAGATGCTATCCCACTACTACTAGAGGAGCTTTCTTTGGCATCTTGGTATCTCTCTATCTTATCATCAAGCATTCCCATCATATTAGCAATCAGTTTCGCAGCATCACTATCGCCAGCCATCAGTGCAGCAGTATATCCACTTTCAAGCTGGTCGTAGGTATATCCACCTATAGTCAGAGTTTGGTAAGGGTCAATCTCAGGCTCAGTATCAGCTCCCATATTAGGGTTATACATATTAGCAAAGTCAGAAGAACCTCCAGTAGAGCCTCCGCCTCCTCCCCCTCCTAGCATCATACCACCAAGCACACCAGCTCCCACCAGTCCGGCATTCTTAGCTTTACCAAGTAAGTTCCCCAGAGTTCCAGCTCGGCCTCCAGCAATAGTCTCAAAGTTTATATTGTTCTCAGCACCAGAGCCACCAGTAGGAGGAACACTCCCACCACCCATATTACCACCAGCTCCTCCAGAACCTCCTGGTCCATAGGCTTGTCGCTCATAAAACTTCTCCTTAATCTTCTCAGCACCAGAGGTAAGAGGGTTAGGTATCCCAGTATCAGTCCCAAAGACATTCACAGTCGGACCCTCTTTTATCTTATTCCCAGCCAAGTCATTTATCGTTATCCAGTCGGATTGGTCTTTCCTCAGGTCAGAAAACTTAAAGTCTTTTTTACCAGCTAATTTCCTCAAATAAGCAGGGTCTTCGCCATTCTTCGCAGCCTCTTCTAAGAGTGAGGTCTTATAATCAACATTTATATTATCCATAGTATTGTCAATCATATTTCGGACTGCCTCAGCCTCTTTTTCACAAGCATTCCCAGCCATTTTAGTCAAAGCATCTTTACTATCACTCCAGTTATAGGCGTAATCTCGGAGTGTCTTGTATATATCTTCAGCTTGAGTAGGAGTAACAATTCCATTTCCTCCAAGCATATCATCTAAGCCCAGACCCAGCTCAGCTAGTTTTCGCTTTTGAGTAGCACTCAGCCCTATAGTATTATCTATACCAGATAAGTCTAGAGTAACACCATTAGCCTCAGCATATTGTAGCCCTTGTTGCTTTATATCTTCCCTCAAAGACAGGGCAGATTGGGCTTTTTGGCCTACATTAGCTTGGTCTATCTTCTCAGCTCGTATCCTCTCAGCTACGGTCTTATAGTGTCCATCTATAGAACCAGACTTACCTACCAATCCACGATATTGCTTAGCACTAGCATTCATACCCTTAGCAGTCATATCATCAAGCTTACGAATAGCCCTTTGCTGTCTAGTAGAACCAACGGCCTCAGGAGCAACACGGATATTAGTAGTATCACCAGTTTTTAGCTTTACATTAAAGCCTTCAGAGCCTGGCAGTTCGGTTGCCATTCCTCCACCACCATTATTACCCATTCCAGCACCAGAACCGCCTGTAGAGCCGATTTGAGCACGAAGTTCAGCTATTTGGTTAGCAAGTTCAGGGTTAGTAGCTCTCGGAGTTTCAGCTACAGCCTCTTCCACTCCCATATCAGCAGTCGGCCTAGAGACTTTTACATTCTTAGCACCAGAAGAGCTACTAGATATAGGTATATCTTTTTTACCTCTAAACAACCTATCAGAGAAGTCCTGCTCAGCCAATTTTCCCTCATCTCCCATAAGCTGAACACCTAAGTCTATATTTTCAGGAGTATATATTTCATTAGCATTTGCACCCTGAGCCAATTTTTCATACCTGTCATATAGCTCATTCATATCAAGAGCATTATCGTGGTCTCCAAAGAGTTCCCTAAGTATTCTATCATTCCCAACACTTGTATCATTGGATAAGTGGTTCTGCATATAATCAGGAACATCTTTACCACTTACATAAGGGTTCTTAGAGCCATCTGGGAGCCTTAGACTGCCAATAGTATCTTCATAGTATTGCTGTCTATTCAGAGTAGGAAGTCCAGACTTAGAAGTTATCCCTAGAACATTCATATCTTCTACAGGGTTCATAATTTCTGCAGCCTCTCTAGCACCTTCTCTTAGAGTATCATAGCTTTTCTTAGAGAGACCCTTATTCTTATATATTTTATCAAGGTTAGAACCATCAAACTTTTGTATCATTCCGCCTATAGTAGATATATCTTCATCAGGGAACAAAGTTTTAGCATTTTCAGCAAGAGTAGGGACTTTTATTTTTGGCTCAGGTAGAGTAAGCCCAGAAGAACGACCAAGAATACCATCTAGAGTAGAACCAGCTTTAGGAGCTAAAGAGGACACACCAGCACCAGTCAAGCCTCTAGTTACAGACTTAGTAAGAGCTTTATTCACAGCCTTTTCAGTAGCTTTAGTTATAGCTTTAGTAGTGGCTTTTTCTATAGCCTTCTCAGACCCTTTCGTAAGGGCTTTTTCACCAGCTTTTATGATAGCATTAGTTACTGCCATTTTTATTGTCCTCCATATACATAATTATATAGCTCTTGCATCTCCTCATCAGAGAGTTGCCCAGTATTATCATTTCTATTCTTCATTAAACCAGCTAAAGTAAGACCGGCACTACCACCTAGTATCACTTTACCCTTCTTGGTCTTAAGTAGGTTCGCAACATTAGTCCCTAACTTAGTATTAGCTAAGTCTTTACCCATATTAGGGATATTAGAGCCAAAGTTCTTTAGCTTTTCAGCAAAACTTAGAGTAGGGGCAGAAGTAGCTACAGGGGTGACTACACGGTTAGCCGTATTTCCACCCTTACCACTCAGCACATTATAAGCATCTTGGATAGTCTTAAATGCAGTATCAGAGCCAACTTTGTCAGGGTGCGTGGCTAGTGCTGCAGCTCGGTGAGCACTCTTCAAAGTCCCAGACACATCATTAGGGTCTAAGCCATATCCCTTCAAAGCATTTATCGCATCTTGGTAAGCAGTAGAAGAAGTATTTGTCCCCCCAGTATAAGGTATAATATCGGTAGATTTGCTCGGAGCAGGTTGGGAGTATTTATTCCAAGCCTTCCCTAAACCATAGCCTAAGCCAGCAATACCACCACCTACACCAGCACCAATTCCAGTATTCAAAGCTAGTCTGCCTAAGTCAAAGTCCTTAGCCCCCATCTCATTCAAGCCACCAGTTAAACCATAGCCAGCACCTAGTAAAGCACCTTTACCAATAGTTTTCCCTAAGGTTTTAGCTCCAGCAGTAGCACCAGAGGCAGTCCCTAGAGTAGCAATATCAAGCCCAGTTTCACCTAAAGCACCTAAATCAGACAGCCAGTCTCTCTTCCCACTTTGCCACTTAGATAAACCACCTTCAGCTAAATCTTTACCAGCAGACACCACTTGCGTAGGGGCAGACAGCAAGTCTCCAATTATAGGCACACCAGAGAAGAGACCTTTGCCAGCCTCAAGCTGAGCTAGTCTCCCTTTATTATATTCAGAGCCAGCATTTCTCAAGTCTCCCATAGAACTATTACCAAAATATCCAGCATTCCCATAGGCATCAGTCTCATCAGTTATCCCTCTATTCTTTAAGAAGTCCCCTTTACTCCAGCCCCCACCAGACAAACCATTTCCAAGCCAGTTCAAGAAGTTACCACCCATAGAGTAGTTTTTATCATAATCATCTTCAAGCTGTTTCTTATAATCTTGGTATTTCCTAGTATTTTCTCCAATAGAGAAGGCTTGCATCTCATTATCGTCCCATACTCGGTTTCCTAAGTCTGCCATTGTTCTAGCCATAGAGCCTCCTTATCCCTTCAACCAGTTTAGATAGCCCTGATAGCTAGAGCCATCATAGATATTTTGTAAGTCTCGGTAGTTTCTATTCCTATTAGCATCAGTATAGTTATCAGCTAATCTCTGAGCCCACATCTTCTTTTCTCCATAGCTCATATCATCAGCCATAGAGTTCAAGTAGGCATCACTATTCACATAGTCTAAGAAAGTAGGAGTTTTATTAGCTTGTTGCTGTTGTAGGTATTGCTGTAATCTCAGCCCAGCATCTGCAGCATATTTTTCTGCAGCAATCTTAGCATTATTACGAGCATTCTCTTGGTCTTGAGCGTATCTCTGGGTCTCAGCATTCAAGTTCTGAGCCCAAGCCTCAAGCTCCTGTTGCATATGTCGGTATTCATCTTCATACATATCACCATAAATAGAACGCATAATCTGTCGCTCTTGTAGGAGTTGGTTATACAGGTTATTAGCATAATCCATCTGAGCTTGGTAGTTCTGCATAGATTGAGCCACCTTAGCCTGTTCCTGTCCCATATTAGTCTTGGCCAAGTCCTGAGCGGCCCCAAGAGCAGTCTGATACATATCTCTATCACCAGCATTCTGTCTAGTTTGGTAATCCAAAGTATTCTGGAACTTCATCATCTGGTTACCAAGTGCAGCATTTCTCTGGGAGGCATTAAGCACTACATTAGAACCAGCATTTATAGAACTCGGTAGGTTATTCATAGCAGAGTTAGTAGCATTCACACTAGCTAAGCTCTTCTGGTATTGAGCCTTCGCATCATCTACCCCCTCAGTCCCTCTAGCTTGTCCATATAGGTCGGAGTAGCTTTGCTGGCTCTTATAAGCATCATTATAGGCATTCCTAGCATCACCAAGTTGGCCTTGCTGGGTATTATATTCACCCTGTTTCCCAGCTACAACACCCTTCTGCTCATTTATCTGGTCTATAAAATTATGCCCACTCTCGGCTGGACCATTAGCTGTCCAGTCGCTCACAGGTTTAGACCCAAAGTATGAAGTATAAGCCATATTATTTCCTTTCTTATCCACGACTGGAAGTCTCTGTGGTTTCTTAGTTATTATTATATCGCATTTCTATTAAAAAGCAAAATTATTTCCCAGCTTGCTGATACCAGTGATAAGCCACCAAAGTATCGGCCATACTATCTTTCAAGTTAGCCAATCTAGCATTCGTGTCAGCCCTCCTCTTAGTTATTTCAGCCTGTTTCATAGTTAGCTCAGTATTCAAAGCCTGAACATATCTATCAAGTGCAGCATTCAAATTATTAAACCAGACGGTCTCAGCATTCTGCCATTGGTTAAATTGCCAGTTCCTATAATCACTCTCCCAATTAAGCTTTTCTATCCTAGCCTCGGTCAATCTCTTTGCAGCTTGGTCGTATTCATTCATAGCATTCACAAAGGCATTATTATAATCTCCAAGTTTCCCATACTGGCTCGCAATCTCAGCCTTAGCATAAGTAGCTTGCTCTTCTCTAGCCTTCTTCCAGACTTCTTCATAAGCAGAACTTCTAGCCAGCAGGTTGTCTCTATAAGCCATAGCTCTATTGGAGAGAGTATTATATCTAGCCTCCCTCTGGCTCTGAGTTAAAACTCGGTTAGAGCTAGAGTTTATAGAACTAGGCAGGGCAGATAGAGTGCTTTCGGCCAAAGCCAAAGCCTGCTTGCTCTTCTCATAGTTCTCTCGGTGTTCTTCAATACCAAATTCGCTCTTAGACTGGGTATAAACTTCATCATAAGAACTCATAGTCCCCTTAAAAGCATTATACTCATCTTGTTTTTGCCCAGTAGCACTCCAAGACTTATCCTTCTCGGATACTAGATTGTCTATATTAGACTGAGCCTCTTTTATTTTATCTACAAAGCTCTGGTTATAATAACTCTCGGCCTTAGCAGGTCGGTTATTCATATAGTAGTTATATTGGCTATTCCAGTAAGCACTATTCATATCAGTTCCTCCAAGCTATATGGGGCTAAATATATAGTGCAGTCTATGCTAGTCCCAGCATAAGAAGTCGCCCCCTTAATCCTATCATCAACAGAGTGGGTATAATTATATTGAGGATAGCTCGCACTATAATAGGAGCTATAATACTTCAGCCAGAAGTCTAGCCAATAAGTATTTCGGTATATCTTCACATATTTCTCATCTATCTCCACCACATAAGGCACATCTCCATCTCCAACATATGGCCCAGCCACTGTATAATCACGCTTAATCACACCCAAACAACTATCAGGCACTCTTATATCTTTTCTAGCTCCACCATAGCCACTCATATCTTGTATTCCGAAGAAGTAGTTACCAAGACCTAATTCAGCAGGGCTATAGGCAGTGCTAACATAAGATGCCTTCATCTGTCCCCTCACAGCAGGAAGAATAGGAATAGACTGAGTAGCCAAGCCATCAAGAGTAAAGTTACCACCATAAGAGCTGGTAGAGCCTGTAATCACCTCAGTCTGAGTTATCGTGCATTTTACATTCACCACCAAATCTCCAGAAAATACAGCATATCCCACGGGTCTAAAGTTATATCCGTGTTCAAATTGGTATATCAGTTGCTTTTCGTGCCATCTCTTCTCGGTAGAGGCATAATAACCACCAGAAGGAATAACTGGAGTAGCAGTCCCAGTCTTATAAGAGGGCGAATAGGTATCATTTATATGGATAGTCTTAAAAGCCCTACTTATATCCACATATTTCGGCCCAAAAATCGGCCACTTAGAGTTAATAGTCCCTAATCTTTTCTTAGGGTTCTTTTCATCATAAGTCGCAAATCCATAATCACTCATACTACTATCTCCTCATACTCAGGGCTTACCATAGGACTTCTTATAATCACCATAGATGCGTGTTTGCTACCATAAGTTCCCTGCCCCATATCAGTAAAGGCTACTCCATCTCCAAATATACTCCCAGATGGAGTTCCACTATAAGGCACAGCCCTCACTATAGCTTGGTCGTCTCTATAATATGGTCCATCAGTCCCAAATCCAGCTAGTTCATTACCATCTTGGGTTATTACATCGGACTGTCCAAAAGGGTTATTAAAGCCATAGTAACCTACAGCCTCATAAGGTTCTAAGCAACCTTCCCAATCCACCAGCTTTTTCAAAGGAGACCAGTATAAAATACCAGCCTCAGGCGATATATCTTCAGGGTTCGGACCATACCGAACAGGAGCATTACTGGTCTTTTCGGTCTTTACAGCCTGTATCAGCTTAGAGAACATATCAGACCTCAAGCCTGGCACTCTCTTCCCAAACTTAGAACTTCCAGCTATCCCATAATCACTCAAGCTCCCCAAGAACATAGTAGCCCCTTCAGTATAAGGGTAGTCAATATCCACACTTAAATCTACAGAGGTTATAATCAAATAACCAGAGACATTGCTTATATCTTCACTTCTATAGAACATAGGAGGATACCCAAGACCGTGATATATCCTCTTATAGGTTATTTTTTGCCATACTTTATTATTACTATCAGTCCCAGTCTGGGAATATGTCTGATACCAGATATAATTTTTACCAACAGAAAAGCCTACTCTCTCATATCCACCAGAATAGGTTATCCCAGCAGGTTCAGTCTCACTCCATTCTCTAGTAACTCCAGTGTCAGTATATTCCTGATTAAGCCAGACATATCTAGTCTCAACATCTTTATTCAAATCTATCACTTCAGCAATCTGTATAATCGGCCAGTTAGAATTAAAGACCAGTTGGTTCTGAGCACATTCATTAGCATCATATCCTGGTCTCGCAACTCTTACTCCGTAGTCGGCTCTCTTCCTAAGTCTCGGAGTATTGCAGGTTCTAAGGTCAAAAGCCATATCAACCTCCTAAAACTTTCCTTTACCGTACCCCATCACCATCACTTTTCGGCCATTCGCATTCACAACTTGTATCTGTCCTCTAATCCTCTGGGTTCCCCTCATCTGCCCAGTAGCTAAGTTTCCAGCATCAACTCTCTTCTGGTAGGAGCTATCACCAATCTCTACATTATCTATAGTCCTAAAACCAACCTCAGGCTTACGGACTTTTCCCTGCCCTAGAGGTCTTATAACATCAGCAATCTTATCATTATACCCATAATCAGCACTACTTCCCATTATAGTTTAGCCTCCTCGTTTAGCACTCGTATTTCAGCCGACACCTGCTTTATCACAGGAGTTAGCAAGTCATTACCAGTAGTCCCCTCTAAGCCATACTGTAGCTCGTGAAAACGCTGGTTTATCTCGCAAGTTATATACCTATCGCCAGTGGTAGCAGTAGCTGGACCCATCACCCATTCACCATCATCTATTCTATACTTAGGAGTTATTGTAGTATTCTCAGGAAGAGGGTCAAAGTATATACCAACCCTTAAAGCCATCTTCTGAAAAGCAGGGCTACCAGCATCATATTGTAGGCTCTCCCACTTATAGCTAGTAGAAGTTCCACTATCATTATCCACCACAGCCAAAGCCACCCTAGTAGTAGTGTATCCTTCTAAAGTAGTGGTAACCTCATAAGAATAGAATAAGGTATCATTAAAGTTATATACACAGCCAATTCTAAAGTGTTGCCCATCAGAGTTATGCTGGTCTAGAGTATCATCAGTAGTTTCTGCTGGTATCTTATAGTTATAAGTAAAGCAGTTAGGGTAGTTCTTATCCACAGAGCCAAAGGCATATATTCCGTGTCGGATAGAATAAGCAGTAGTATTAGAAGGGAAGGCTATCATCAGTATCTCTCTTCTAATTGTCATCATATTAGGATATACCTCGGTAACAGAGGTTCGGCCAGAGTATTCAGTATCAGTGCCCTTCAAAGTCCTTACTTTTACCAACTCTTTACCCCCAGTATAAGCATACAAAGCCCCAGCAATTATGATATATACGATATTCCCAAAGTTAAATATACACTTAGGGCTACCCATATTACAATCAATGTAGAAGTTCGGACCCTCAGATTGTCTATCCCAGAAGTATATTCTACCAGCCTGAAAGCCCCTAGTAGAACCAGCAGAGTATTTTTCGGCACCAATCATCAAGTATTCATCAGAAGAGCCAAAGCTACAAACCTCAAAGCCATCATCAAGCCTCAGCCCATCTTGGATAAACAAAGTATCATCTATATAGTTCAGAGGAGTGCTCTCTTTAGTCGCAACATATCTCCCATTTCCGATATACAGCTTATCATACATCACCATAGGGTGTTTCTTATTAAATGTTTCGTGGAGAACATATCCAGTAGAGGTTATATCAGCAGTTAGCCACAAACTCCCAGCTACAGAGGACTTTACGGTATATCCAGAAGAAGATGCCACAATATGAATATGTAGCACTGAGCCACCTTCTATAGTATCTCCAGCCCACGGAGTAGTCGTAAATTGGTTAGAAGCACTTAGAGGAGCAGATGGGTTCGGTCTCACATCAAACTCAGTATAGCCAGAGGTAGAGACAGCACTAGCATTTTTACTAGCACTAGAGGCTACCACATTATTATTTTCATCGTGTATCTCAATCCTTACGGTCCCAGAACCTTTGGCAGTAAATCTTATACCAATCTTAGCAATAGGTATCACAGCAGGGAGATAAAGTATCTTATCGGCCTCAGTCTCGCTCACGGAGGTTTTAATAGTTATATCTTGAGTTCCAGCACTTCTTACAATATCAGGGTCGGACTGATAAAATATCTGGTCTCCATTTTGCTGTATTTGAATAGCATAGTCAATATATTCAGAGTGGTCCTCTAAGAACTCAAATGAATTAGTAGCCTGATTAGCCCCAGTAGGATTTAGAACTCTACCATAAGAGAAGAGTTTATGGCCTCCATCAGCCCACCACAGCCCATCATCTATATCAGAGTTCTCAAGACTAAATCCAGAAGAAGTAGCAGTAGTAGAGATAGCAGTAATAGCATTATTCTCATCTATCTTATAGACTTTGCCATTTTCATCTATTCCCCAGATATTTCCATCTTTAGATTGTGTCATAGCAGTCATCAAGCCAGTAATCACCCCACTATCCGGCAGAGTTCTAGCCATAGGCAATACGGTCATCTGAGAAGGGCTTTTTCGGACATCTAAGCACTCTCCATCAAAATAGGAGTTTTCAATACCAATCTTCCTATCAGTAGAGAGACCACCATAAAACTCGGTGTTCCCAATCATTCTAGAGCCATTATTGCCAACTGCCATTTTATAGTCCCTCCGTTAATCTTCCCATCTTAAACACATCAGATATATTCGGCACATTATAAGACTGTGGGTTAATCACCCCACCAGTAGTCTTAGAGCCATAAGTCTCACGGTATTGGTCCAGAGCATCTTCAAATAGAGTTCTATACATAGCAGAGCTATCGGTATCTTTCCTCATAGCAAAGAACTTAAAGCAGGCATAATAAATCGCAGCCTCGTGATATTCTTCAGGATAAGGTGGCACTTGGCCCATAGTAAAGCTAATTCCAGTTCCACTCGGCCCAAGATAGTTATTGTCTATCTGCATAGTATTCGCATCTATAACCTTCTGGACTTTATACCAGTTCCCATCTTCAGCATCATTGGACTTAATCCAAAAGTTCTCGGTCATATAAGGCTTAAAGCCTCCTGGCAATCCTTCAGCATCAGGGTTAGTTATATTCACCCCTCCCTGGGTTACATCAGCAGTAAATACAAAGTCATCTATACCCATATCTCTGATACGAGGCTCATAAGTTACAATCAAACCTCCAGCCACATCTTCAGAAGGGCAGGGATAAATCCCAATCTCATCATTCCCACGGATAAAGTAATGAGTAGGATAAGAAGTAGAGAAGGGGAAGGCATTGAGCTTGTTCCACTCATATTCGCTTTGCACTTCAGTTAAAGGCACAATCACTACTCCATTAGAGTAGGTTTTACATCTCACAGACTTCACTCTGTGCATATCAGAGGCAATCTGATAGTATTGCTTATCAGCAGTAATATTCGCAACTTTTTCTTTCAAAGTCCAGCTCCTCCTCGCAGCATTCTGGAAGAGTTTATCAGCAGAGTTCAAGTTGCTCACAATAATAGCCATCTCAGGCTCTTGGTAGTGGATACCACAGAGTTTCGCAGCTTGCTCTTTCCTTTGGGTAAATGTTAGCATAGTAATTTTCTCCTTATCCTTTATTATAACACTTTATCCAGTATCCTCCAATGGATAGTTCCATTCCACAGCACCAGCTACATCACTATCGGTCCAGCTCGTAGCATCTTTTTCAACTTCGCTCCAACTCTCATCAGACTTTTCAACTTCACTCCAATCAGTAGAGGCTTTATCTATCTTTTCCCATTCTTCAGGCTCAGTAGTTCCACTATACTCCCAATCCTCAGGCAATTTTTCAGGCACAGCTATTCTAATCTTCACTCGGCCAGTAATAGTATTGGTTATTTTCTTCCCAATCCTCGCCAAACCACTTATATTAGCAGTCTGAGACTTCCATATCCTCACACCACCCTGTATAGTGGCAGTATCCAATCTGGCTATTCTAGACCTACCAGTAATAGTTTTAGAGCTAGTTTTTTGTATTCTCACCCTAGCAGTAACAGACTGGGAGCTTACACGCTCATTCTGGTTATCTATATTCACGGTCCCAGTAATCTGGGTATAATATGGGCTAGCAATACTCACAGCACCAGTAATAGTCTTAGTAAGAGCCTTCTTTACATCTACAGAGCCAGTAATAGTTTTATTCACATTCTTAGCTATTCGCACAGCCCCCTGTATCGTTTTAGAGCTAATACCAGTTACCCTCACTCTACCAGTAATAGTTTTAGTTTTAGTCCCAGTTATTCTAACTCTACCACTTATAGTTTTATTTATGATAGCAGTATCACTCACTACCATACCACCATAAGAGTTTCCACCCCATTCAGAACCCCAGTAATCAGGGTCTCCAGTAGGAGTGGGAGATGGCGAGCCAGTAGTAGTCACGGTAGCAGTTACATCATCAGGAGATGCCTCAGCACGAATAGTATAGGTAGTGCCTGGAGTTAAATCAGTCACGGTAGTAGCATAAGACCTAAATTGAGAGAGGTATATCATAATATAATATACCTCAGTCTGCTCTTGGTATAGATATATCCTCACCATACGAGCACTACCAAAATTGACTACATTAAAAGATGCAGTAGTATCGGTAGAGGATATAGTATCTATAACCAAATTTGCAGCCATTGTATTGACCTCCTAAGCTTATCTATCACTTATAATCTTAGCACCTAAGAATACAGCACCTAGAAACATCTCAACGCCAGAGAAAGTGGCTAGAATAGCCTCAATCGGCAAGCCCCAGTTCCACGCAGTGTTCAAGCCAGCAATAAGGGAGGCAGTAGCAGGTAGCACAATAGACACTACCCATCTCAGCCCTTCATATAGCCATTGTGGTAAAAATTGTTTATCTTCAAACATCTTAAGCCTTCCTTATATCTTTAGTATTCATTGCAGCCCAGACAGCACCACGAGCCGTCAGAACAGCCCTATCACCATTTATCTCCGAGATGGTATAGGTAGGGTCATACTGGACTAGAGGAGTGCCATTGTAATCTACCAATCTAGTAGGCACTACCACATCTCCAACCTTAAAGCCAGCAGGAGCAGGTGTCGGAGCTGGAGCAGGAGCAGGAGCATCTACCTTCTTCAAGTTATTAGTATTGACTGCAGCATAAACTACTCCATCAGAAGTTAGCACAGCCCTATCACCATTTAGCTGGGAGATGGTATAGTAGTCACGAGTTTTCATAAGTGGAGTTCCGTTATAATCTACATAGTTTATAGGGAGAACATTATCACCAACCTTAAAGTCTCCAGTAGGAGTGGGTGTAGGAGTAGGAGCAGGGCTACCACCATTTATCTCATTAGCCTTCCTAGCAATCTCTTCCACACGAGCCCTCAAGAAGTCTCCTGGGCAGGTCGTAGGAGCAAACATAGAGTGCCAAGTTAGGTTCTTTCCAGCAACTAGAGTTCCTAAGTTATTCCTCTTGGCAATATCAGCTACAAGTTTAATCAAAGTATCATATGCAGCATCTCCGACTGGCCAGTCTCCACCAGTAGCAGAGTTAGAAGTTTCAATCGTAACACTTCGGCAGTTAGACGGCCAATTAGAGTTAGTCCAAGCAGTATCTCCCTCATCTACATATTGTCCAACTTCACCACTATTGCCAATACCATAATGAGCAGAGCCATTTCTTCCAGCACGAGCAAAGATATTCCCACAAGCCTCAGCACTTAGCACTCCAGCCATATGATGAATAGTAACATCAGTGATAGCAGTATTTCTGCCCTTAGTATAGTTAGAAGGGTGAGCAGGCACTCTCACCGTAACCAAAGAACTATTGCTCATTTTCATCTCCTTTCCCCATAGCACTTAAATCTCCCAGAACTTCCTCATCTTGAGCAAGCGTAGGTTCTTCAGGTTTATTTTCCATATAGAACTCCTTTCTTAAGGTTAATACTTATATTATATCGCTTTCAGCATCTTTTTTCAATTATGCAGTTCTAGTATATACATATTTTCCACCAGAGCTACTATCTAAGCTCCAAGTTCCACCAAGCTGAGCTCCAACAGCACTAGCAGTAGTCAAAGTAGTGCTAGTAAAGACTGTCCCTACAGGATAAAACTTATCCAGAATATCCTCTACATAAATACCATTCGTAACTATAGCACCAGAGGTAAAAGACTTCGCAGTAGTGGCCTTCTGAGCCCTATCAACTGTCAAAGCCACATTACCAACTTGGTCGTTCCCTACAGCAGTAACCTTCATCACCTCACTATCCATAGAGTTAGAGACCCCAGCCACAGGGCTATGAGGCATCACGGTTATATAGAAGGGAGCAGTCGGCCAGACAGCCTTAATAGTTGCAGCAGACCCACTCCCTACATATACTAAGACCAAAGTATCAGAGTTAGATATATCCTCAGCTAAAGTTCCAGAGGCAAGGTTTTTGGTATTAGCCATATCACCTCCTAGTTCTCATTATACTGGACTGTTAGAGTAACCGTTCCACTATCACCAGCACTAGCACTAGCAGTAGTCTGGACTTGAGTGCAGATATATTGAGTATAACAAGTAGTAGTAGCAGAAGAAGAAGTGGTAGTGCCATTCGGCCCAGAAGTAGAGAGCAACACACTCGCACCAGAGCCAATCGCAGTAGTGGAGGTTATATCAGTAGCACTTCCCATAGCAGAAGTAGAAGGAGTAGCATAAGTAGAAGTTATTTTACTCTTCAAACTTATCCCAGTTCCTAAAGTCCCAGCAGTGTGGGCGAACTTCACAGCAGAGACTTGGTTAAAAGTCCCAGAAAACTTTAGGTAAATATATTTGATATAAGAGTTAGCCCCAGCCAAAACAGGAGCAGATGCTCTAGAAGTAGTGCTATCATCAACACTCTTCCAATCACAAGAAGATATGGAGCTTTCGGTCCCGTGTGCTGGGCTACCAGTGGCAGTTCCATTTTGCTCATACCAGTTTGTAGTTGCAGCCATAGTTTCTCCTTAAATTATATATAATTCACATTCATATTATATCACGGTTATAGTCTTTTGGCGATTATTACCATTTTTGTCAATCCCCTGGTAACCTAAAGTATAGCTCAGAACTCGTGGCTCGCCGACTATACCATCTACAATCGTAGTCTCCATATTTCTATAGTAAATTATCCTCACATTAGTCAGAGGTCGTTTTTCACGGTGTATGAGGGTATGTTTTTCAGACCCCCATCTTCCTCTCTCATCTACATAAATCATAGGACACCACGGCCTAGTTAAATCTACGGTATAAGTAGCATCTTTACTCACCAGCTCAAAGCTTACAAGCTCCCCAGAGTGCCCATCAAAGTAATTCTGAAAGTCCCTAAAAGAGCTTGGGTTCCACTCAGCATCAGGGTTATATCTAGAGTATTTATCCTCAGGGTGCTGGGTTATAGTCTTTTTAATAAAGTTTGCTCTCCAGAGATACTTAAACTTACTCTTCTCTAGGTTTCTCACTCTCGTTCTCCTTTATTGTAGCCAGATACTTGCCATAAGTATTCTCGGCATAATTAAGTTTATCCTTCATATTCTTCAGCCTCTCCTCCAGCCCCTCTATATCTCGGAGGAGTTGCCTCTTCTTTTCGGCCAGCTCTTCAAACTCATCATTCAAAGAGAGCAGGGCATTATTACCCTGCTCCACAGCATCATCTATCTGGTTTTGAGTAGCCTTCAAAAGCCTCTGGAGTTCAGCCAGCTCGTTCTTTTTAGGTTCTAGCAAACTATTTAGCTTTTGGCTTTTCATCTACAAGCCCCAAGTCCTTCTCTACTTCTTTCTTTACATCTTTTTCTTCTTCAGGTTCATTAGGGTCATAAATACCCACGAAGGCTTTATCCACGAAGTCATTCTGCTCTTTAGGAGAGTTCATCATCACCCCCATCTTACCAGAGTATTCTTCAGAGATATACTGCTTATAGAACCTCACTAGACCCACATAAGCCTCCCAGCCTGGGACAATTACGGTCTGGCCTGGCTCAAGCACCCTAGTCTTTTGGACCCCCTGCCATACTCTACGAGTAAATTCGTTAGGTTGCTCAATCCTAAAAGTCCCTCCCTGCTCTACAGGTTTCCTATCAGAATATACCCAACCAGTCTTTCTTTTAGTAAAGTTTTTAATCTTCACTAGGTCATCAGCCCCAAACCTCTCGTGTAGTAAATCTACCATCAGTTTCTTAGAACCATCAGAAGTAGAAGGTGAGCTACCAGCTAAGAGCTGTGCCTCAAAGTCTTTAATATCATTAGCCATTTTTTATCTCCTTTTATTCCATATCATTTAATACGGCATCAAGCACATCTTCGGTGCTCATACCAGTTTTATAATAGCGAGGTCGGTTCTCATCATCTCCATTCACGGCAGAAGAGGTAGATTTAGAGTTACCAGCCACCCTCTTAGCAATTCTACTACGCTCAACATCACCCTTAGCCTCTTTTTTCACAAACTCTTCAGGGTGTTCAGCCTTATAGAGCATCAAACTATCCCTCACGGACAAGTTAGTGCCTCCCTGAGCTCTCACAGCCCTATAATTCAGGACTTTATTTATTAGAGTAACAGCAGGGTCATTGTCAAACTCTTTAGAGCCGTATTTAGCTTTAGGAGATGGCAATTCTCCAGACTTTTGTAGCCCATCTATTTCAGATATAACCTTCTGAGCCTCAGCTCTATCAGCACTAGCCCTCTGCTCTCTCTCAGCACGAGCCTCTATAGCTTGCTTAAATTGAGTGGCCCTATTCTCTTGAGCTTGAAGGTCATTCTGGAACTTCATCATAGCCTTCTGGTCCTTAAACTCAAAGCCATCAGGTAACTGGTCTGGGGTCTTTACTTGGACTACGCCCTTCTTCCCCTCAGCCACTAGATACGGAAGAGCATTATAAATCACCTTATTCTCTTCAGGTAATTCATTCCATACTTCTTCATCTATCTCTTTCGGCCTAGCCAATAGTTTCTCCATCTGGGATTGTCTATCATCTTCGGCCTTAGTCTCTTCCTCAGTTTTAGCCTTAGCATATCCCCTCTTCTTAGCTAATTCTTCAAACTCTTCATCAGAGAGTTCTTTTTTCTTATCTTCTCCAGCTTTTTCCTCAGTCTCGCTCTCGCCTTCCTCATCTTCCTTCTCTCCAGTCTCTCCATTGTCGCTGGTTTCAGTTTCTTCTTCATTAGTTTCCTCATCAGAGGTAGGTTCTTTCACCTCCTCTTCAGTATTTTTATTCTCTTCCCCATCAGGAGCAGAGTTTTCTTGTTCTTGCTGGTCTTGAGCCTCCAGAGCCTCTAGAGCATTCAAGCCAACATCACCTAAGTCATCATTCATTCGGCTGTAGCCTCCTTATTAAATTGTTAATACTTTTATTATATCGCACTTATACTAGAACTGCAACTTAGTCATATTTTCCAGCCTCTACATAGAGCAAGCCTGGCAAGTTGGGGTCGGTAGCAGTTACTTTGATATAGGTTTTACCCTCATAAGAGCCACCTTCCATCAGAGCATTAAGCTGGGATATAAGCTCAGGGTTAGTAATGATAGTTCTAGGGGCATTCTTCACAATACCATAGTAAATCTCAAACACTAAATTAGGATATTGCTCAATCCATTCGCTATAAGAAAGTTTGTAATACTCTGAGCTTGTTCTTGAAAGATACAATCTAGGTGCAGTAGAGGTACTATTATTCCATCTAACTTTATTTATCATATCCCCTCCTGAGCCTAAACAATTACATAATAAAGAGGTTTTTTCGGCCAAAGGATAATTGCCATCTGGTAAAGTATTTGTTAGAATATCGGTTATAGAAGGGCTTGTCCAGCCTGGGTAATTTTCACTATCACTATCCATACTACTCACTGACAGACTTAAGTGTTGGACATTTCTATGGATATACCAGTCTCCATCTTCATCACGATAGATATAATCTTGGTAGTCTCCAATCTTACAGAGTTCTATAGGCTCAAATTGGGGAGCATACCCAGTAGCAGTAGAGCCAAGTTCAATTTGGGCTCTTAATTCAATATCTAATTCTTTCCCAGCACCACCATAATCAGATAAAGTTATCCTAGCCTTATAAATATCTACTTCTTTGTTAAAGACTACTGAGGTTTCTCCAGCATTGATTTTAGCAGATGGAGAGATAACTTGGTCATTCTTATCAAACAGATATAATGAACAGCCAAAGCTAACTGGGGCAGGTATTGAAAAAACATAATCTTGCCCAGCCTTAAGTGGAGCTGGCAAGTCTATCCTAGTTCCAGTGTCAGTATAATTACCAGTTGCAGTCCCAACACCTACTGCAGTATCCCCATTTCTAGTCCAAGTAATGCCTTGGAACTTTCCTGAGCCATAACCAAAGGTAAATAGGTTCTTCCCCAAGTTTATCTCATAGGATTGAGATTGGTAAGGCTCGTAGGAAGTAGTAGTGGAACCAGCCTCTAGCTGAGGATTGCTAACCGTAATCTCACCTCCACTGACAGCAGATGTTGCGAAAGAGAATGCAATATAAACACCATTATTAGGCACATTGATTGTCCAATTATAGTTTCTAGTAGCACCAACTTGAGTAGTGCCATAGTCGCCTTGGTCAATAACAGTTCTATTAGCGTCAAGAATAGAATAGCTTACTCTAGCATTATTATTACTCCCAGCTTTTACTGTTGCACTGAAATGATAAGTTCCTGCAGACAAAACTGAACTCATAAAAGCACCGCCGCCGTGCTGGATGCTTGTATTTATGCTTATTTCAGTATCAGTATAAGAGCACGATATACCACTAGACTGGGTATTTGTAAAAGTAAAACCAACTACAGGATAATATATATTTACTCCTGTTTGATATACTTCTGGATTTAATCGGTTTTTCCTACTAACCGTTACCGTCTGTTCACCAGTTACCACATTCACATTTTGTGGGTAGTCTGGGTTAGGAGCAGGAGTTCCACCGACATAAGGCTCGTAAGGTTGAACTGTTGCACCCTTTGATAATTGTGGTTTTACCACATAGTTTGTATAAGTAGCTCCACTTTGAGTTCTTATCGTGATAGAAGTAGAAAGCAAAGGCAAAGAAGCGTCAAGAGTTGATGTTTTAGAATTATTTATCTGGCTACCATTTACATCGTATTGCCCTCCAGAATTGACTCTTAGGGAGCAGTTAGCATTTGCTGTTGCGTTATTCAAGCATAATGTGAATTGCTCACCATCATTTATTGAATAGTTTGAATTAACAGGAATGCTCACGAAACTATTAGCTGTTGCCGTGCCATTTAATGTAACTATTCCATTTTCTACTACTGCATCTATTCCAGATGCACTATATGTTCCATTAGTTAGGTCTAGCAAATTGCTCCCAGTGTAAGTCTGCTGGGAGGTATCCCCATACATCTTCAAGTCAATAAACGGAGCCTCAGCAGTATCGTCCATCTCAATATCAGAGCTAGGTGTATCACCACTCGGAACTACAGGAGGTTTCATAGTAGAAAGATAAAACTCCTCATTATTCACAGGATATTCAGGTCTCCCCCATCTAGCAGAAACTAGATATTTTAAGTATCCCACAATTCGCACATCATAAGGGTTTTTAATCTCTTCAGGGTAGGTATCAGTAACACCAGATAAGTAAGCTACTAGAGCCTCTTCATCAGTAAGCATCTCAGGAACAGGGGAGTATGGCTCGTATTCAGTAGCAGAAGAGCCAGCCTCTATCTGCAAGTTAGACACCTTTACCCTAGCACCATTACTATATGGAGTTTCTGGGATATACAGAGATGGCCAGTTTTTAACACTGGTATTATAGCCTATATAAAAAGTATATGTTTTATGGCCAGTAGTCGTGGAGCTATCTGGTTTTATAAGCACTATATTATGCCCAACATTTTCTTCATCTCTTAGTGCTAGCCTAAACTCAAAGTTAGTATTAGTCCCCAAGCTAAAGCTATCTAGGTCAAAAGAGGCAGTATAAGTCCCAGCTTTTAGAATAAAGCCATTTATGGTATAAGTTCTATTCTCGCTAGCATCATAAGAAGATACTGGGATAAGATTTTTCCCTATACCTTTACTAGGATAAGTGCTAGTCAATCCAGCCCAGTAAGCCAACCAGCCGTCAAAGTGTAAATATGGCTCGTATAATACAGGTTTTAATTCGCTCTCTTCCAAATACCCAGCTTTATAGGCTAAATAAGCCTCAGTAGTCGTATTTGCTTTAGGGTCAGGTATTCTCATTTTATCTCCTTTCTTTTATCCTAACAAACCACTTAAAGTTCCATTATTCATCGGCATAGGAGCAGGAGCAGGCTCAGCCATTTGCTGGTCCATCAGCATCTCTCCTGGACTTCCACCACCCATCATTCCACCAGCGGGCTGTGGCATAGGCATACCATTTTCAGCACCTCCTGAAATTGGTGGCATTCCTCCAGCCTCAGGAGGCATAGCATTAGGGTCT
>OCVV011343897.1_pt1 | contig 41158 bp, 29 predicted proteins | sample 1539721 | NCBI WGS metagenome assembly OCVV01 (sample SAMN02144230, study PRJEB22623) | gut metagenome | biome: sheep rumen | host: Ovis aries | place: New Zealand | reverse complement strand
ATGTTCTGCGCAAATAAAACAGTTGAAACAAAAAGTGCGCAAAAAGAAATAAGAAGCTTTTTCATATCATTGTATTATATAAAGAAAACACGATATTGTCTATTTGAAAAGAAAATATGAAAATTTAGAAGAAAAAAAGTTAATTAAAAAATCTGACGGGCGGAACAGCGGCAGAAACAAGTCGCATCAGAACGTCTTTGGCGCTTAGCCATAAAAAGAATCCGAGGATTTTCGGAACGAAAACCGCAGGATTCTTTCACAAAAACGGCTCTGCCAGCGACTTGTTTATGACGCAGCGGAAGCCCGTCAGATTTTTTAAGATTTCTTATCTTATTCTGCTCAGCCCGTCAGATTGTTTTTACTCCTCAGATTTCTTAGTACGACGTGTACGTGTTTTCTTTTCTATTGTTTTCTCGGTTTCTTCAGATTTTTTTTCATCCGAAACTTCTTTTTTACCCGCAGATTCTGTGAGTTCTGCACAGTGCTGTTCGCCTTTTACAATTTCGTAGAACTCTTTACCGTCCATAGTTTCTACTTCAACAAGACGGTTGGCAATGTAGTCCAGAAGCTCCTTGTGCTTGCTAAGGAGTTTTACAACATAATCGTAACGCTCGTTCATTATGCGGGCGATTTCTTCATCTATATAATTCTGAGATTCTTCTGAGAACTCGCGGATCAGGTTTGCATCTCCTCCACGGTTACCAAGCACGCCGCGGCCAAGGGTCATGTTCTTGAACTTGTCTGACATACCAAAGTCGGTAATCATACGCTTTATAATGTCTGTTGCGCGGGCAATATCATTTGATGCACCTGTAGAAATGTCGCCAAGAATAACCTGTTCTGCAGCACGACCTCCAAGCAGGCTGTCTACTTCATCAATCATATCTTTTCGTGTCTGAATGAACTTTTCTTCACCTTCTTCGCGATACTGTGTAAAGCCGCCAACTCCGTGGCTTCGAGGAACAACTGTAATCTTATTTACAGGCTCATGATCCGGATTGAAAGCCGCAACAAGTGCGTGACCTGTCTCGTGTACAGAAACAAGACGCATCTGTTTTTTGTTGTCCTTGCGGCTCTTCTTTTTAAGACCAATGCTTACCTTATCAATTGCATCGTTGAAATCTTCCATTGTTACTTTCTTGCGACCATTACGAACTGCAAGAAGTGCTGCTTCGTTTACAACGTTTGCCAGGTCTGCACCTGCAAAGCCAGTTGTTCCGTGAGCAATTGATTCAAAATCAACGTCTTTATCGAGTTTTACATTCTTTGCGTGAATACGGAGAATCTCTTCTCGGCCTTTTACATCAGGCTTTTCTACCGGAACCTGGCGGTCAAAACGTCCAGGACGAAGAATTGCAGGGTCAAGAACGTCTACACGGTTTGTTGCAGCAAGTACAATCAAACCTTTTTCGTTATCAAAACCATCCATCTCAACAAGGAGCTGGTTCAAAGTCTGTTCGCGTTCATCGTTGCTGCTGAATCCGTTTGCACGGCTCTTTGCAAGCGCATCAATTTCATCAATAAAAATAATACATGGAGCTTTTTCGCGGGCCTGTTTAAACAAATCGCGAACACGGCTTGCACCAACACCAACAAACATTTCTACGAAGTCTGAACCAGAAATGCTGAAGAATGGTACACCTGCTTCACCAGCTACTGCACGGGCAAGAAGGGTTTTTCCTGTTCCTGGGTCACCTACAAGGAGAACACCCTTTGGAATCTTACCACCAATATCTGTGTACTTTTTAGGAGACTTAAGGAAATCTACAACTTCTACAAGTTCTTCCTTAGCTTCATCAACACCCGCAACATCAGCAAAGCGGGTTTTTATCTTACCCTCTTCCACAACCTTTGCGCGGGAATTACCAACACTAAAGATACTGCCAATTCCGCCACCACCGGAACCGCCTCCCATCTTTCTAAAGAGGAAGAAATACATGAGGAAAATCAAACCAAATGGTACAATCAGATTCAAAAGAAGCTGAAGGAACCAGTTATTCTGCTTTGCGGCAAATTTATAGTGAATATTATTATGCTCAAGAAAATCCAGAAAGCTCTGAGTCAGCACAGCTGCTGTTTTATACTGAGTTACAGACTTTGAAGATGGAACATTAAAGAGTTTTAAGCCCTTACCACCACCAGCTTCGTTTTCCAAAACTTTACCATAGCCAATAAAATAACTATCGCTTATTACAACAGATTTTATCTCGCCAGTTTCAATTTTTTCTTTAAAATCAGAAAAATCAATCAAATCTTCTGATTTAGGAAAAAGGAAGAATTCTGCCATTGCAACTGCAAACAAGGTTATGAGTAGAATCGGCCAAAAAGGAAACTTCTTTTTTCCATTATTCTTATTTTTCTTGTTTTTATCATTCTCATCCTGAGAGCCAGGAAATTTAAAGAACTTATACGGATCATTATCGTCGTTCTGAGGTTTGTTTTCGTTGTTCTGATCTTCTGCCATTGCTGTTTCCTAAGTTTTTCGTTACTATATCGCGTACTGCTACTTTTAATATAGTAAAGATATTGAAAATATTCCACTAAATTCGACTTTCATAAGAATCTGCTTAGAAAAAAAATCAAAAAATAACAAAAATACTGCTAAAGTTAATTTTTCAAAGTCCGAAAATCAGAGAAGAATACCCGTATTATGTGCGGATTTTCGTAAATTCAAGGAGGAAAGCAATGGCTTACCAGAACGCTTATGCTGCATATCAGAAAACAAATGTAAATACTGCGAGTCAGGGAAGACTGGTTGTTTTACTTTATGAAGGTGCTGTAAAGCATCTTAAAGCGGCTCTTAATCTGTTTGATATGAATGACAAATTAAAGGCCGGTGATATTGAGCAGTTTGGTATTCATCTTCAGAAGACACAGGCGATTATTACTGAGCTTCAGGTTTCGCTTGATATGGAAAAGGGCGGAGATATTGCCCGAAACCTTATGTCTTTGTATGTATACTTTAATGAAGAACTGATGGATGCAACCATCAGCCACAATAAACAGAAAATTGAGTTTGTACTCAGCAAGGTTGATGAACTTGCTGATACCTGGAGAAGTATTGCAAACAGTACAGCAAATGCTCCGGCAGCAAAAGTACAGAGTGCATTGAATATTCAGGGGTAAGCCTATAATCGAAAATCCGTTAAAAAACGAGCCGGCAGGGTCGTTTTAGGATTATCGAAAGAACGGCTCAGAGGCAAGCTGTGCTTGCCGACTTAATAGGGAGGATTTGGATGTCTAATATCACACAGGAAGAATTGAACGAGCGAGTTGCTCTTTTGCGCCGCTTTAGAAGTCTTTTGGAAGAACAGCGTGGGAAATTCCGCGAATATCTTACTGTTCTCGAAAAACAGCAGGATTCCATCACTTCAGAAAATCCGGAAAATCTTCTTGCTCACACAGAGCTTGAACAGCAGGTTGTAAAGAGCATTGCAAACCTCCAGAAAGTGATTGTGCCTATGTCTAAGATGTATTCAGCAGTGGGAAACAAAACACCTGCCGCAGAAGACGCTGAAATCACAAAGATTCAGAATGATTTGTCTGATTTGCAGGATAAGGTACTCAAGCAGAATGCAATAAACCGCGATTTGCTCAGAGTTCATATTGAACAGCTGCGCAGTCAGATTGCCAATTTTAAGAATCCTTATAAAAACAACCGCAGTGTGTATGCTAATGTACACGCGCAAGCCGTTGCCACTATGGTACAAGTAGAAGTATAGAAAAATGATACGCTAAAATAAAAAAAAAGGGTTTGCACTACGCTCTGTAGTGTACTGCAGCCAGCTTGACTGGCTGTCAGTATAGATACAGCGTGTAGGGCAAACCCTTTTTTTATTTTGGAAGTTTCTTTTATTTAATCTTCCAGTGCCTTATTGTAACCTTCTACCTGCTTAAGGATATCTTCCATTGTTTTGCCGTCGCGGCCGCGATTGCTGCGGAATGGATTACTTAGAATCATTCCAAGCATTCCTTCTTTAGGGAATGGGAACTTTTTCTCAAACTCTTCATCTGTCATATCATCAAGGAACTTGCGGGCCTTCATATAATCATCATGAATCAGAGCTGCCATTTCGCGGTTACGAAGCATATCGCCCATTGTTGTTTGAGGGGTGATTGTAAACGCCTTTTTTGCTGATGAAGTAACATCAACTTCGGCAGTAAGGCGGATATCACGGCTTGAAGCACCTACAGAAATTACATAAGTTCCGCTTGGAGCGTACCAGTCGCCAGTGTCGGTATTCCAGTAAGCAAAGGAACGGCGGTCCAGTTTAAAGGTAACTTCTTTTGATTCACCAGGGCGCAGGCTTACCTTTTCAAAGCCCTTGAGTTCCTTTTCCGGACGGATTTCTACACCAGTTTTATCGCTTACATAAAGCTGAAGAATTTCTTTTCCTTCGAGGGAACCTGTATTTTTAACGGCTACGCTTACCTCTACCCCATCACTGTCCTTAAAGGCAGTTTTTGAAAGCTTGAGATTTGAATATTCAAAGCTTGTATAACTGAGTCCGTGTCCAAAAGGGAATAAAACAGGCATTTTTCGGCTGTCATACCAGCGGTAACCAACAAAGATTCCTTCTGTGTAATGGCAGGTGCGGCCATTTCCAGGGAATGTTAAATAACATGGAGTATCTTCCAGGCGAAGCGGGAAAGTTTCTGCAAGTTTTCCGCTAGGATTTGCCTTTCCAAAAAGAAGATTGATTTGCGCAGTACCGATGTTTTCGCCACCTAAATAGCATTCAAGAATTGCAGCAATCTTGTCTACCCAAGGCATTGTAACCGGAGCGCCGTTATGAAGCACAACAACAATGCGTTTATTAACTGCGGCAAGCTTTTCAATCAGTTCATTCTGAACATCTGGCATATCAAGGCTTGTGCGGTCTGCACCTTCTGATTCAAAGCTTTCCGGGAGGCCTGCAAAAACTACTACGGTGTCGGCTTCGCGGGCTGCCTGTTCGGCTTCTGAAGTGAGGGCTGGGCTTGTAGTTACAAAATCATCATTGTAGCCCTTTACATATTTTACTTTGAGGCCGGCTTCGCGGGCTGCATCTACTGCGCTTGTCATTTTGTAGCATTTTATTTTTGAGCTTCCGCCTCCACCATAACGTGGATTTTCTGCAAAGCAGCCAACGAAGAGGATTTTTTCTGTAGGAGCTTTAAGAGGAAGTACTGAATCATCATTCTTAAGAAGTACGCAGGATTCTTCTGCAATTTTAGCTGATGCGGCGTGATCTTTTTCCATATCAAACTCGCCAGACTGCTTGTGTTCTGCATAGTTTAGAACCATTTCGAGCACGTGAGAAACTGACTCATCGAGTTCTTCCATAGTGAGCTTACCAGATTTTACAGCTTCAACAATGTCCTTGTCTGTGTGGCCACCTGAATATGGCATTTCAAGGTTGAGGTCTGCCTTTATTCCCTTTACACGGTCGTAAACTGCACCCCAGTCGGAAACCACCATTCCCTTATAGCCCCACTCGTCGCGGAGCAAGTCTTTGAGCAGCCATTTATTCTGGCTTGAAAGTTCTCCGTTGATTGCGTTATAAGAGCACATAATTGTTGTAGGAGATGATTTTTTTACACAGGTTTCAAAACCTGGAAGATAGATTTCGCGAAGTGTGCGTTCATCAACTTCTTCACTAACAGAAAAGCGGTTTGTCTCCTGATTGTTTGCGGCAAAGTGTTTTACCGAAGTTCCAACGTTCTTTGACTGAACTCCGCTGATGTAAGCAGCACCTAGTTCTCCCGAAACATAAGGGTCCTCGCTAAGATATTCGAAGTTTCGTCCACAAAGCGGCGAACGTTTAATATTGATTGCAGGGCCGAGTACTGTTGAAACATTATAGTTATTTGCTTCTTCGCCGAGAATCTCGCCAAGATGACGAAGCAGGCTGCGGTCAAAGCTGGAAGCGGTTGCACAACCAGACGGAAAACTTACTGCCGGGCGGGAATCGTTTTCATCTACCCCATTATCAAACTGGGTACGCAGACCGCTTGGACCATCACTTACCATAACGGATGGGATGCCGAGTCTTTCTACCGGCTTTGTACGCCAGAAATCTTTACCGGAACAAAGGCCGGCCTTTTCTTCAAGAGTGAGTTTTGATAAAAGTTCTTTAATTTTATTGTCCATAGACTATATTTTATCATGACAATACTAAGGATTCAAATATATAAAAATCGTCAGTAATTGTACAAAAATAGTTCTATTGACCAGCTTTACCCATAACTCGTGATTCAATTTCTTCTTCAACATCGTCGGGAAGGAGTTCAAAGAAGTCATAACCAGTGATTTCTTCTATATAATTTACAGAGCAAACATACTGCTGCCAGCTGCCGTTTTTGCCGCAGCCTTTTTCGTTGGGAACGTTTACGGCAATAATTTCGCAGGCGCCTTCACTAACAATTCTTTCAAAATCATTCTCACCTTCCGGCATAAAAAGAATGATTTTCCAGGTGTGAGAGGGCACGGTAATTGCAAGTTCAGTTCCATCCTTCAGTTTAACAGGAATCTCTTCAAAATAGCCCTTATCACCGGTGCCCCCCCTGCCAAAAGGACCTGCAAAAATATAGGCTTCTTTTCCGGCAAGCACAAGCTCTCTTTCGTATTTTTCCAGTGCTACCCAGACAATTCGGTTATTATCCGGCGACTGAGGCACCATATTTGTCATAAGAAAGGTCATACTATTGTCTTGAGAAGTAGCAGTGCGGTCTGCAGAAGGACAAATGTGCCCGCGGTCAAAACCATAATAAGTAAACTTATAATCATTTTTGCGGACTGCATACCAGCCTTCCGGCAATTCTGTATCCGGACGAAAGGAATCTGAACGGTCGGCTTCTCCCAAATCAGCAATTCCCAAATGCCAGGCCACCCAGTTTGGATTCAAAGATTCTTTATTGTAGCTGATTGTAAACTGAGGCTTTTCCATCAGATAATTCTGAGAAACCAATTCAAACTTCAGCTCATCTTCACTATCAAGAATATTGGATGCATCAGAAGGATTTCCCCAGTAAAGAGGAGAATTTTCAGAATGACCTTCATCCAGTTCTGGAGCTGACGATTCTCCCCATAGATTTGAAAATACAAAAAGGGAAATAAGCAGATATAATATTTTTTTCATCTGGTATTTATTGTAGCGAAAATTCCTTTTTTGATATATATTTTATAGAGGAGAAGTTATATAAAAATGGTTTCAGCGCTTGGCCACTCGCTAATCAATAAAGTAAAAGAATTTCTTTACATGACTGGTTATCTTGGAAAATTGATAGCCGCTTCTTTTTTATTTGCCAAGCGCGGTAAAACTGCCCGTAAAATCCTTACAATGCAGCTTCTTTTTACTTACGTTGAAGCTCTGCCAATCTGCTGTTTTCTTGCAGCCGGAATCGGATCTTCAGTTTTTATGATTGGTAACTCTTTTCTTACAGCTTTAGGACAGGGAAAGCTTAAATATGATTTACTTGTTCTCTTAATAATGCGTGAGCTCGGACCTATTCTAATTGCATTTATTGTAACAGCCCGCTCTGCAACTGCAATTGCAACAGAAATAAGTACTATGGTGGTAAGGCACGAAATTGAAGCTTATATTTCCATAGGTATTGATCCTATAAGTCATATTGCAGCTCCGCGTTTTCTTGGAGTAACCTTTTCGTTATTTTTTTTGAATATTTATTTTTCGCTTTTCGGACTAATCTGCCCTGCACTAATAATTCAGTTTATTTCAACTACAAGCATTTCAGATTATATGATGAATCTTTTTCTTTCCCTGGATTTAAAAATCATTTTGATTTCAATTTTGAAAAGTCTTGTTTTTGGAATGATAATTTCGGGTTCGGCGACCCTTTATGGATTCAACGCAGGTCGTGCTTCAACTGAAATTCCGCTGGCTGGTCTTAGAGCTGTAAGTAAGGCCTTTCTTTACATCATCATAGCAGACGTTTTCATAACGGTTCTGTCATACATGCTTTAGGACGAGGGAAATCAGATGGTTATTCTAAAGATGATTCAGGTTTGCTATGAAGACAATGAGCACAAAATCATAAATAATATTTCCCACTACATTGAAAAAAGCTCCGTTACTGTCTTTTTGGGAAAACCCGGAAGCGGAAAATCAACTGCACTAAAACTTCTCGCAGGCTTAATTCCTCCAAGTTCTGGTACAATAACCTTTGAAGACAAAGACATTCATTCAATGAACCGCAAGCAAAATCTTGATTTTAGAAAAAGAACAGCCTTTATGTTTCAGGATTCAGCACTTTGGGCAAATCAGGATATCTATCATAATCTGGACCTGCCGCTTCAACTTCACTTTCCACAGATGAGCGTAAAAGAGCGTAAAGAACGAATTAGAAAATATACTGAACTTGTAGAATTTACAAAACCTCTTTCACAAAGACCCGCAGTACTTTCCATTGGAGAGCAAAAGAAAATCAGCTTTGCACGAGCCCTTATCTGCGAGCCTGAAGTGCTTTTTTTAGACGAACCTACAGAATCAATTGATGATAAAACAGAAGATCTTTTTATTTCTATTCTTAAAAACTTTATTGCTGAAAATAAAACAGTTGTATTTGTTAGTCACGACAACTATTTAATCAACTCTATTCTCTGTGATAAAATATATTTTGAAGATGGTGAAATTAAAGGTAAGATTCTTCTTGATGATATAAACCAGATGGATGATTACTATGAAGGTGATTTATGAAATTTAAAATTAAGTATGCAGATCAGATAGTAGGAATTCTTAGCCTTATTGCAATCATTGCATTAATTTTCATTATCTTTTTGATTGGCTCTACCCAAAAGTGGTTTGTTCCAAAACACAATTATTATACAATCATTTCGTCAGCCTCAAATATCAGTGATGGAAAACCTGTCACTTACAAGGGGTTCGAAATTGGAAAGATTAAAAATTTTTCTTTAGATGAAAGCGACAGAGTCGTTGTAAATTTCTATATTACAGATGACTATAAAAATAAAATTGTCAAAAACTCAATCATAGAAATTCTTACAAGTCCATTAGGGTCTTCTGTAGTTTTTTACCCGGGAAACAGTACAGAATTTCTTGCAGAAAATTCATTTGTCCCAGAGCGTGCAAGTGATGAAGCAAAAGCCCTTATAAAAGAAGGCGCAGTTAGTGTGGTTGAACAGACAGATTCCATTAATACTATTCTTGCTCTGGCAACTACCCTTGTTAGTGATATAGATACTCTTGTAAAACAGTTGAATGTTGCACTTGAAGGTAACGAGGATACACCACTTTCAAATACAATTAAACAGATTAATGGTATTCTCACAAATCTTAATGACCTGACCTCTGACACTTCTGGCTTAGTTCCAAAACTCCTGGAAGATAAAAACTCTCAAGGCTCAATTGCAAATGTTCTTTTACAGCTTGATTCAACCATGGGCGATATCAACGGAATTACAACTTCTCTTGAAGGAGAAATGCCGGGCATCTCCCTTCTTATTTCTCAGGTTCAAACTCTGTTAAAGCAGATGCAGGACGTAATGGAAGGACTTAAAAATAATCCGCTTTTGAAAAATGGAATTTCTGAAAAACCAGAAAAAGAAAGCGCAACTCCAAAGCTCAGAGAGGATAATTTCTAATGAAAAAAAGTTTTGTATCAGCTGTTATAATTTCTGTATTGTTGATTTTTTTAAGCACGGGATGTTCATCCGGGCCTAAGCGGCAGATGTATATAAATACAATTCATAATTCCTGCGTGGACTCTATTGAAGCAGCAAATGCCTGTATATTAAACGGTAATTATTCTCAGGCAGAAGAACTTTTAATAAAGGCAAGAACACAAGCCGTTTCAATTGATAATTATGATTTGTTGCTTTCCGTGTCACTAACGCACGTTAGTTTGTATCTTTCTTATAACCCGCCTTTAATTGAAAAAGCAAAGTTCTATCTTGAACAGGCTAACCACCTAGTAGGTCAGACTAACAAAATCGAAGAAAGTGAACTGCTATGCGCAATGTCAGAAGCACGAATTCTCATTGCAGAAAATCAAGTTCAGAACAATTTCAAAACAATTGTAGATAAAATGGATGATGCTAAAAAGGTATTTAAGAACAAACCTTATAACCATGCACAGTGCGACAGCATTTTAGGAGATGTATACAGACTTTCCGGAAATTATAAAGAAGCTGATAAAGTCTACAACGAAGCGGCAAAACTTTTTACAGACAACAGATATCTTTCAGAAATTGGAATTACCTGGTATAAAATTGCACAGAATCATTCACAGTCTGGAAATATAAAAAAGGCCCTCGAAGCATTAAACACAGCAATTTACTACGACCGTTGTGCCGAAAATTCTATGGCCCTTGGAGCAGATTATTATATAAAGGCAGTAATTCTTTTAAAGGGTTCCCCATCTGATGCAAATAAAAATGAAGCAAAAAAATCTCTGAAACATTCTGCAGAGATATACAATGCAGCAAACAGAAGCGAACTTGCAGAAAAAAGTCTTGAACTGCTTAAAACCTTAGAGTAAACTGTCTCTCTGTTGATTTTTGGAGTACATTTTGAATATTCTTTCTATAAATAATCTGGCTAAAATTGGCCGTGAAAAACCACTATTTACACAGGTATCATTTGGGATTCAGGAAGGCGAAAAAGCAGCCTTGATTGGTCGAAATGGAACAGGTAAGTCTACCCTGCTCGCAACTATTGCAGGTGTATTACAACCAGATGAAGGTACTGTTGTTATCAATAAAGAAGCTGGAGTTTCTTACCTTCCGCAAACTCCTTCTTTTAATCCGGAAGATACAATTCGCGAACATATTTTTAAGAATAATTCTCCTAAGCTTGCAGTAATACGCGACTATGAAGAAATCTGTGAGGAAATGTCTACCCGCGAATCTCAGTCAGATGGTCTTCAACATCGATACGAAGATATCATGCACAAAATGGATACCGGTGACCTTTGGAATTATGAAGCACAGATTAGTTCTATTTTAAGCACTCTCGGAATTACAGATATGACCCGCCGCATGGGAACACTTAGTGGTGGCATGTGCAAAAAAGTTGCGCTGGCACAAGTTCTTGTAGAAGACACAAAATTACTTTTGTTAGACGAGCCTACCAACCATCTGGACATTACCACAATTTTCTGGCTGCAAAATTATCTGCACGATACAAAGCGTTCTGTACTTATGGTTACTCATGACCGCTGGTTTCTGGATGCAGTTTGTACAAACATTTATGAACTTGCACGAAATCAGTTGAAGCTCTATGAAGGTAACTACAGTCAGTATCTTGAAAAAAAGGAAACTGAAGCTGAGATTGAAGCAAACACTGAACGAAGAATTGAGTCCGTGTTACGCTTTGAGCGCGAATGGCTGCTTAGGGGGCCATGTGCACGCGGCACAAAAATAAAAGCCCGTATTCAGCGCGACGAGCAGCTTATTAACCGCGAAAAGTTTCAGGCAGACAAGGGCTTTACTTTTGAAGTAAAGGGAAAAAGACTCGGTGGTAAGGTTCTTGAACTTCATAATATTTCGAAAAATTATCCTAAGGGATATGTGGGAAGTCAGGATGGGGAAAGCCTTCCCCTCGCTTCAGCCACTACCGTGTCTTCCACTCCCCCTTCTAACGGGGGACACCCCCGTAACGCCCCCGACTACGTACCGGTTATTAAAAACTTCTCCTACGTTTTTACAAAAGGCCAGAAGATTGGAATCTTTGGCGACAATGGTTCTGGAAAATCTACTTTCTTAAATATTATAACCGGCAAGCTTGCACCAGACAGCGGAACTATTGATATTGGCGTAAACACAAAATTTGGTTATTACACACAGAATCCTGTGTTTGCAGACACTAACTTAACAGTACTTGAATACATAAAAGAAACCGCAGAACATATGACTCTTAACAACGGTAAAAAAGAAGTTAGTGCCACTAAGTTTCTCGAAGAATTCGGTTTTGAAGGAAAGATTCAGCATTCGCCTGTGAGTACCTTGAGTGGCGGCGAGCGCAAACGATTGTATCTTGTACGATTACTGTTAGAGAATCCTAACTTTTTGGTGTTAGACGAGCCTACCAATGACTTTGACATTTTTACAATGAACATTCTTGAACAGTTCCTTGAAAACTACGAAGGCTGTCTTCTGCTCGTAAGTCACGACCGTTATTTTATGGATAAAACAGTAGACAGTCTTTTTATTATGGAAGAAAACGGTGACATAAGCGGATTCGTAGGAAAGTGTTCTGAATATATTGAGTATCGAGAAGAAGAAAAAAAATCTCAGCAAATAACATCCTCCAGCAACAACACGTCATCCTCAGACTTGACCGGAGGATCCCCCTCAAAAGATTGTCGGACCAAGCCCGACAATGACACGACGCGCAAGAAACTTTCCTTTAAGGAACAAAAAGAATTTGAACAACTCAACGAAGAAATCCCGGCACTTGAAGCAGAACAGAAAGAACTTGAGCCAAAGATGGCCTCTGCTGATTTTGAAGAAGTGCGCAAGGCCGGTGAACGCTATAAGGAAATAGAAGCCCTGCTCGAAGAAAAATATCCGCGCTGGGAAGAACTGGCAGAACGTGCTTAGCACTCCGCAGCGGCAGCTTTTACATCTTCCAGTGTAAACTCGGAACGACCAGACTGTCCTGCAAGCAAGGCAGCACTGTTCAGTACGCTTTCTATTTTTGCACAGGAATATCCGTTGAAAACCTTTGCAAGAGTTTCCGGTGAACATTCTGCGGCTGGCCGCTTTCCACGTGTATACATCTGAACCAGCTGACGACGTGCATTTTCATCAGGATATGGAACTGTAAGCTTTGCATCAAAACGGCCGGGTCTTATAAGGGCGGGGTCTAAGGCTTTAATGCTGTTAGTTGCCGCTATCACAAGCACACCGTTTGATGCTTCAAAGCCATCAAGTTCATTAAGCAAGGCAGTAACAATACGTGTATTTTCAGTTTCAATTGCAGAACCGCTGTAATTTCGCACTGTACCAATTCCATCAAACTCATCAATAAAAACAATACATGGGGCACGACGACGAGCCTTTTTAAAAAGCAGTTTTACCTTAAGAGGTCCAATCGCCATAAACATACTTTCAAAATCTGTAGCTTTTGCTGGAATAAAGTTTACTCTGGCCTCACCTGCAAGTGCCTTTGCAAAAAGAGTTTTACCATTTCCAGGTTCACCTTCCAGTAAAATTCCTTTTGGCATACGGATTCCACGTTTTGCGTACTCTGCAGGCTTTTTCATAATTTCCATTACCTGCACCATATCGCGCTTAAGTTTGTCCATACCTACAACATCATCAAACTTTACTCCGGTTTTGTGTACAACCTTAAAGGTGTTAGGACTTATAAACTTTCTAAAGGCAATAAAAATCACGCCAAAGAAAAACAGATAGAAGATCAAATCAAAAATCAAAGAAAGAATTTCAGTGCCGTCTTTTGCTACACTTACTGAAATCCCCCTCTTCATCAATTCTTCTGCAAGAACAGGAGACTGAGGATTATCAGTTACAAAGGAGTTTTTTGCAGAGCCATCTGCAGAAGTTTTTTCAAAGTAAATTTTCTCGCCTTCAAATTTAACGCTGCTTATTTCATCACGCTCAACACTCTGCCAGAATTCCTTATAGCTGATTTTTTCGCCACTACTTGCAAAATAATCCCATGAAAAATATGCGGCAACACACAATACTGCTACAATCAGAATTGCAAAAAATTTCTTATTGAGTCTCATATTTATAATTTATCTCTACATTAATCGTTTAGCTTCTGTTGTTGCTTCTCTTAACTCGACGGCAATTTCCCTTGTAATTTCACTTTCACGGGCACGCCACTTCCAGTTATGTCCAACAGAAGAAGGAGTGTTCATTCTGCTTCCAATTCCAAGACCAATCAAATCCTGCATTGTAAGAATACAGACAAAAGCCTTACTGCTTAGTGCAGCTTTCATCATTGCTTCACGCAATTGTGACTTATCCTTGAGATTGAAATATTCCATTGCATTTTGGATTTCCTGAGGATTTGCAGTTTCAACCCATCCATTAATCGGCTCATTATCATGAGAGCCAGTGTAAACAATACTGTTCACCGGATTATTTTCCGGAAGATATGAATTAGCCTTGTTTCCATCAAAAGCAAATTGTATGACTTTCATTCCAGGATAACCGCATTCTCGCAGCATCTTATGAACCTTTTCCGTCAAAAAGCCAAGATCTTCTGCAATTATAGGAATCTTCCCAAGTTCTTTTTCCAGCTCCTTGAATAATTTTGCACCTGGCCCTTTTCGCCATTTTCCTTTTTTTGCATCTGATGAACCATATTTAATAGTATAAAAGGATTCAAAACCACGGAAATGATCAATTCTAAGAATATCATAAATTTCAAGACTTGCTTTAATTCGCTGCTTCCACCATTTGTAACCAGTTGATTTTAACTTTCTCCAATTATAAACAGGATTTCCCCACAGCTGACCTAAATCAGTAAATGCATCTGGAGGACAACCTGCAACCTCTTTAGGAATTCCATTTTTGTGGAGTCGGAAATTTTCAGGGTGGGTCCAGACATCAGCACTGTCGGCTGCAACATAAATCGGGATATCACCTATTATGCTGATATCATTTTTTGCAGCATAAGCACGAAGTTCGCCCCACTGTTTAAAGAAGAAATACTGAAGCATCTTATAATATTCTATCCTGTGGCTGCATTTTTCTGTCCATGCCTCTACAGCCTGAGGCTTACGCATACGAATATCTTCTTCCCATTCAAGGAAGGCAATTCCATTGTGAGCATCTTTTATTGACATAAAGAGCGCATAATCATCAAGCCAGAAGGAATTCTTTTCACAAAAAGCTTTATAATCAGAAGGAATTTTCTTTTCAAAGTAATTCTGGATTTTTTCAAAAAGCTCATGTCGTTTGATATAAAGCATACCAAAATCAACACTTGTTTCATCCGAGCCCCAGTCGAGTCCTTCATAATCTGCCTTTGAAAGATATCCGTCCTTTTCGAGTAAATCAAAATCTATAAAATACGGATTTCCCGCAAAGGTAGAAAAACTCTGATATGGAGAATCTCCATAACTTGTAGGGCATACAGGAAGTATCTGCCAGTAAGTCTGTCCGGCTTCCCTTAAAAAATCTACAAACTTATATGCATTTTCACCAAGGGTACCAATTCCATAAGGACCTGGTAATGATGAAATGTGCATAAGCACGCCACAGCCTCGTTCTTTAAATCCTTTTCTTTCCATAATAAACATTATACAACACATTTTTGATTTTTTCACGCAAAGTCGATATAATCTTCTCACTATGTTTAAACCAGAATTAATTAATTCACTTAAAACTTACAATTCGAAAACTTTTGTAAGTGATCTTATTGCGGGTGTGATTGTTGGTATTGTTGCGCTTCCACTCGCCATTGCCTTTGCCATTGCTTCCGGTGTAAATCCTGCGGCCGGACTTTTTACAGCAATCATTGCAGGCTTTTGTATTTCTGCCTTTGGCGGAAGCCGCGTTCAGATTGGTGGCCCTACAGGTGCCTTTGCGGTAATTGTTTACGGCGTTGTTGCTCAGTACGGTTTGAGCGGACTTGCAACTGCCACTGTTATGGCCGGAATCATTTTGATTCTTCTTGGTGCCTTTAAGATGGGTGGTCTTGTAAAGTTTATTCCTTACACAATCGTTACAGGTTTTACTGCCGGTATTGCAGTAACTATTGCTACAGGCCAGATTGGAGATTTCTTTGGTCTCCGTCCTGATTTTTCTACTCCAATGATGATTCTTGGTGAAGAGTATTCAAAGATGCCAGGGGACTTCTTACCGAAGATTATTGTTTACGTTCGTTCGGCTGCTACAATCAACTGGTACTCTTTTGCTATGGCAGCTATCTGTCTTGCTTTCATTTTTATCTGGTCTAAGTTTATTAAAAAGATTCCGGGAAGTTTTGTTGTTATTATTGCTGCAACCATTGTAAGCATCATTCTTGAAAAAACTGCAGGTCTTCACACTGACACAATCGGTAAGTTTGCAGACGGCTCTCAGCACTTTGTGATTCCTAACACTCTTCCAAAACCACAGCTGCCGGCTCTCAGCATAAAGACAATTACTACCCTCTTCCCTACTGCTATTTCAATTGCAGTGCTCGCCGCAATTGAATCTTTGCTCAGTGCTGTTGTTGCAGACGGTATGATTGGTACAAAGCATGATTCTAATACTGAACTTATTGCCCAGGGTATTGCAAATATTGCCTCTCCACTTTTTGGTGGTATTCCTGCTACAGGTGCAATTGCCCGCACTGCTACAAATATCAAGAACGGCGGAAAAACTCCTGTTGCCGGAATCATCCACGCAATTACACTTTTGATAATTCTTTTGTTTGCCGGTAAATATGCAGCTTACATTCCAATGGCTGCCCTTGCCGCAGTTTTGATTAACGTTGCCTGGAACATGGCCGGATTCCCTGCAATCAAGGCTCTGCTTAAGGGACAGAAATCAGATATCTGTGTTTTCCTTGTTACCTTCCTAATTACAGTATTTGTTGATTTGACTGTTGCAATTGAAGTTGGTCTTGGCTTTGCGGCCTTCTTCTTTATCAAAAAGATGATTGATTTGTCTGAAGTTCAGAATCAGAGGGAAACTCTTACAGGCGGTATTAAAGTTGACCAGCCGGCAGAAAACCTTGATATTCCGGAAGGAACCTTTGTTTACGAAATTGAAGGTCCATTGTTCTTTGGCACTGTAAGAAAGTTTGAGCTTGCCACTGAACGTGCCCATACCGACTGTAAGTATCTTGTACTCCGCATGAGAAATACCATTTATCTTGATGCAGGTGGAATTAAGGCTCTTGAGCAGTGTAAGGCTGCCTGCGACCGTAAGGGTATTACAATTGTTATTAGTGGTATTCATACACAGCCGTATCTTTTGCTTGAGAAAACGGGCATGGCAGATAAGCTGGGTAGAGAGAATATTTTTGATAATATTAATGATGCGTTAGAGAGATGTAGAAAATAAAGACATCTCATAAGTTTAAGCCCTCCCATAAAAAAACACAGTCGCCAACGGGATGATGTTGTCGACTGTGTTTTTTTATTCCGGGCTTAAACTTATATTTTTCGTTTTATACGATTCAAACATCGTAATATCAAATAAGTTCTCTTTACCCAGTGGGAAGCGGGAAAAAACAGTGTCATTCCCCGGCTTGACCGGGGAATCTGTTTTACAGACTCTTTAATACTTCGCGAACGGCGCCTGGGGCTTTTATGAGCTGGGCGAAGTAGGCTTTTACTGTGTCGGCGAGGCCGGCTTCGAAGAGGTCTACTCCGAAGATTTCTTTGCGGTGGAGAATAGCTTCTATTGATGTAATATCAGTATCTCCAAGCTTGATGCCTGCTACATATTTTTTGCAGTCTTCGAGAAGTGGGTCTGGGCTGAGTTCAAAAGCCTTTCCATCGTCACCGATTGCCATGAGGTAGCGGAGCCAGAGAGCGAATACAAGTGGAAGTACCTTGAGGTCAGAAACCTTAAGTTCTGGGCGGGCAAGGTAGCCCTTTATTGTTTCGCCAAAGCGGATGCTGAGTTTCTGAGAAGTATCGCAGGCAATGCGCTGTGGTGTATCCGGCATAAATGGATTTGGGATACGGATATTTACAACTTCGTCAATAAAGTCGCGTGGCTTAATGATTCCTGGGTCTACAACAACAGGAAGGCCTTCTTCATAACCAAGACGTTTTACGAGACGGAGCAAATCAGGATCTTTCATTTCATCAGCAATCAAAGTATAACCGAGTAAGCAGCCGCTAACAGCAAGGAAGGTATGAAGAGGATTGAGACATGTACAAACCTTCATCTTTTCAACCTTGTCTACAGTTGCGCGGTCTGTAAAATAAAGACCTGCTTTTTCGAGCTCAGGGCGACCGTTAGGGAAGCTGTCTTCAATAACAAGATACTGGCACTCTTCTGCATTTACAAATGGAGCAACGTATGTTTTTTTGCTTGTGATTACAGGCTCAAGCTGTTCAATTCCGTCATCTGCAAGAATCTTTTCGATTTTTGCATCAGGGCGAGGAGTGATTTTATCAATCATTGTCCAAGGGAAAGAAACCTTGCTTGGATTGTTTACATAATCAAGGAAGCCAGGCTTACAAACGCCACGATTCTCCCATTCCTTTGCAAACTCATTTACAGCAGCATAAAGTTTATCACCGTTATGAGAACAGTTATCCATACTTACCATTGCAACTGGAAGCTCGCCATTTACATAACGTTCATGAAGCAAGGTTACAACCTTACCAATGTATGATTTTGGAAGAACAGGACCTGCAGCAAAATCATCTTCAACACCAGGCATCATAAGGCCTGCTGCGTTGCGCAACAAATATCCTTTTTCTGTAATTGTAAAAGTAACCATCTGAAGGGATGGAGAGCGGAAAATCTCAAGTAGACGGGCCCAGTCTTTTTCGTTTTCAGAATCTGCAGCAAGAGCTTCCATAATAGAACCTACTACAGTTTTTTCAACTGAACCACTAGACTTCAATGTTACAAGGGCACCGATATTGTCGTGAGGACGGTACATCTTTTCGATAATCTCGTAATCATAGCCTTCTGCTACAACAAGACCACGGTCAAGTACGCCTTTATTCAAAAGTTCCTGTACAACATTAGCCTGAAAAGCTCGGAAAATGTTTCCTGCGCCAAAATGAATCCAGAATGGATTTGCTTTAGTAGCAGCTTCAACAGAAGCACGATCAAATTTTGGAAGAGAGTAGCCTTTTGCTTCCCACTCCGCAGTATTTTTTATTCCTTCAATAGTTAATTTCATAATATCTCCTGATATAGATCCCCGGGTCAAGCCCGAGGATGACAGATTAACTAGTATTCTAGCATATTAGTCATAATTAATCTACAAATCATTTAGATAAATACACAGCTGCAATATCAGAATCGGTAAAACCTAGTATGTCTCCATTTTTCTTAAAGAAGGTATTGCAATCCCAGAGCATAGGACAATAATTATGCTTATCGCAGTTTTCGAGAACACTCGTCATCCAAGCTTCCATACCAGGCTTTTTTGAACCATCTTTTCTTGTAGAAACACCATATTCTCCAATAATTACACCATAGCCCTGTTCTGTAAATTTATTCAACTTTCTGAACCAGTTATTTTGTTTTGAAACGGTATTAAAGTTACTGTCATAGCCTGGCCAGGAATCCATATATCCCCAGCTGTTTTTAGGATCATTTACAAGACAATAAGTTTCCGGCTTATAATAATGAACAGAAATAATCAGCTTTTGAACTGAATTAGTTTTATCTGAAGGCATTTTGAATCTGGAATCACAAGTCTTATCTATATCTGTATTGTATCCGGGAATTAAAAGAAAACGTTTTGAATTATTGCTACCCTGCGAGCGGATTATATCAACAAATTTCTGATTGATTTTTTCTGAAAGAGCATAACATTGATTTTCAGTAAGCTTTCCTTTTGTACTATATTTGATAGAAGCATCTAATCTGCTGTCAACTTTTGTATCAACAACATCATTTAATCTGTCTCCAATTTCTTCATTTCCGCCTTCAAAAATCAGTCTGTAAGAATAATTCTTAAAACGCTCCCCTACCTGACTCCAGATTGCTTCATAAATCTTCCAGGCTAAAGCTTCATCATGGCTGAACATTCCCCACCATTGATAATCCCAGTGGTCATTAATAATGACAAACAAATCAGATTCCAATGCCCAGTCCACAACTTGTGCAACACGATCCAGATAATCTTTTCTGATTGTAAACTTGCCACGGCTCCAGTCCATAGTGTGAGTCCACGCCACAGGAATCCGTACACTGTCAAATCCTGCAGCTTTCATAGCCTCAAACATTTTCTTAGTTGTTACAGGCTGCCCCCAGGCTTTTTCATAATCTGTTACCTGAGCATGACCATAACCAAGCCATGGTCCCGCAGCTTCCATTGTATTTCCAAGATTAATTCCGTTTCCCATCAATTTGATTAATTGAGGAGAAGACATTTCTTTTAAGGAAGTTTCATCCACCCCAGGAACAGCCCAAAGATAACAAGAAAAAAATACTGAAAACAATAGTGATATTTTTTGTTTATTTATTTTCATTTTTACCCCACAACAAAGGAAGTTTTATATGATTTTTCCAGCAAGGATCTCTTTATAATCAGCAAGATTCTTTTTAAGCAGACTTGGGATTTTAAGTTCATAAGGACATCGCTTCATACAGGCACCACATTCGGTACACCGTTCAATCTTCATCATCTCTTCCTGCCACTGCATGGTAAGCCAGTTCTCAGAAGGTGCACGACGAATCATCTGACTCATTCGGGCACACTGATTTATAACGATTCCTACAGAACAAGGAGAACAGTAGCCACAGCCACGGCAGAAATCACCAAGAAGTTCTGTACGATCTTTTTTTATAAGGGCGTCGAGTTCAGGTGTCATTTCAGGTTCAGAATCAAAATAGTTCAGCCATTCATCAAGTTCATTTTCCTTTTGGATTCCCCAGATTGGAAGGACAGAATACTGAAGCATAAAAGCCATGCAGGCTCGCGAGTTAGTCAAAAGACCACCTGAAAGACCTTTCATTGCAATAAAGCCCACATTGTTTTTACGGCACTTTTCTACAAGGGCAATGTCTCGTTCAGTTGCAAGATACGAAAAAGGAAACTGGAGTGTTTCATAAAGACCACTTTCTGCAATTTCTTCTGCGATTCCAATTTTATGTGCAGTAATTCCAATATGGCGGATTTTTCCCTGAGCTTTTGCTTCCTGCAAAACTTCGTAAAGGCCGGTTCCATCACCAGGACGATAGCACTGTTTTACACAATGAAGCTGATATACATCAATGTAATCGGTTTTAAAATTTCGTAGTGAGGTCTCAAGGTCGGCACGGAGTTTTTCTGGAGTTTCTGCAGTAGATTTTGTTGCAATAAAAATCTCATTGCGCTTTGGGCCATCCCATTGTCCAAAGGCTTCGCCCATTTTCTCTTCACTGTCAGAATAAGCGCGGGCTGTATCAAAAAAGCGCATACCACCATCATAAGCCTTGCGTAAAATTTTCACGGCATTATCCAAGTTAACGCGCTGAATCGGAAGCGCACCAAAAGCATTCTGAGGAACAGAAATTCCTGTTGAACCTAAAGTAATTGTTTTCATGGATTTATTATAACATATATGGCAGGAAAAAAGCAGGGGCGTTACGGGGGCAGCCGCCCCCGTAAGAAAGGGTAGCCCGCAACAAAGTGCGGGCGCAGGGGAAGGCCTTCCCCTCTTTGACCTTATCTATACAATTTCACGTTGCTACGGTCAAATGATTTTTCGCAGGCTTCCCAAAGGCCCTGCAAGTAAGTTGCACCTAACGCTCGGTCATAAAGTCCGTAGCCAGGCATAGCTTTTTCACCCCAAATCATACGACCGTGGTCTGGGCGGATAACACCGTCAAAACCTGTTTCGTACAAAGTCTTTACGATCTTAAACATATCAAAAGAACCTGTGCTTGAAAGATGAGCAGATTCCTGGAAATCCAGAACAGGATCATCAATTGCAGTGTTGAACTTAAGGTTGCGAACGTGAGCAAAGTGAATGCGTCCCTGTGCAGCCTTAATAAACTCGCAGAGGTCGTTCTTGCGGTTTGTTCCATACGAACCTGTACAGAAAGTCAAACCATTGTGAGGATTGTCTACAGCCTTAAGCATGCGGCAAACGCCTTCCTGACTTGTGATGATACGTGGAAGACCAAATACAGGCCATGCAGGATCATCCGGATGGATTGCCATATCAATATTGTATTTATCGCAGACAGGCATAATTGCCTTAAGGAAGTAAACAAGGTTGTTGAAAAGTTTTTCTTCATCAACATCTTTGTACATCTGGAAGAGTTCCTTTACACGAGCCATGCGCTCAGGTTCCCAGCCAGGAAGAATAAAGCCGTTTGAGTTTTTATCAAGGCGCTCAAACATTTCTTCAGGTTTTACACCATCAATAGCCTTAGAGTTATAAGCAAGAACAGTTGAACCGTCTTCACAAGGGCGGGCCAGTTCAGAACGAGTCCAGTCGAAAACAGGCATAAAGTTGTAGCAAACCATGTGGATATCTTCCTGACCAAGGCGCTCCAAAGTCTTAATGTAGTTTTCGATATACTTATCGCGGTCACCGCCGCCAATCTTAATGTCGTCGTGAATATTTACGCTTTCAATTCCGGCAATCTTAAGTCCGGCATCTGCAACTTCCTTTTTAATCTTCTGAATAGCCGAAAGTTCCCATGCATCACCAGGAACAGAATCATATAAAGTTGTAATAACGCCGTGAACACCAGGCACCTGTCTAATCTGCTGCAAAGTAACTGAATCAAAACCAGTTCCATACCAGCGCAAAGTCATTTCCATAAAATTATACTCCTACTGCCTGTAGTATAACATCACTGAAACGTTTTATCAACTAATATACTAGCATACAAGTATAAGAATTTAAAAATGGGGGATTATACCTACAATTTTAAGTAATTTTTTTAATTATTTTCCAAGATAAAAACCAGTCTTACTGTATTCCTGCCATTTATTATACATATCCTGGTAATTATCTTTTATGAATGATTTGATTTTGTTGATTTCTCTATCGTTCAATACACCTCTTTCCTGAAGTATTGAATCACCATTTCCTTTTACAAAAAACTTAGCAGAACCTTCTTCTGTCAATTTTGAATCACTAGCATGAACATGCATTGCTTCCAAAATACATTTAGAAGTAAAATACAGATAATAACCGCAAACCTTAAAAGAAAAATACTTCGGCATTTTTATGTCTCCATATATTTTGCATTTGCATTATAGTATTTTTGAGCTATAGAAAATTCTATATCATCCATATTTGTTTCTATTAGAGTTCCATCTGCAGTCATTACAGCAGCACCTACCCCATTATTCAAATCAAAAACACGAATTCCTTCATCAGTTTTTTTATATGCAAATCCACAAACAATCATATCTGCATCATCTGAAATCTGCTTTAAATCAGGCATACTGAACCTCCACTGACTTTATTGATTTGAGAAACTCTTCTGGCTGAATGTATAAACTTTTTAAGATTGGAATTAGATCAATATATTCTTCTTCTAACTCTTTATTATGTGCATACTTTGCCATGACAACAAGATATCCATTATCCCACTGAACGACAGAGTCATATCGCTCCAAAGAATATGGCGCAATAAACTTCAACCTGTTATTACCAAAAGAGAAAATCGTATACTGTCCATCATTTGAAAGATACGCCTTATCATTCATACTAAATACCTAAAGACATTATATTATAAACTTATGAATAATGCGAGAAATAAAAACATTGAATCTGACACTAATTTCCTGGACTTAAAATCCAATCAAATCTGGCTTTTGAAATACCAGAGCCTTTTCCAAATTTCCATGAACTAATTTTCTCTTTCATTTCTTTCATAATTATTTCAGAAAGAATAAACTCATTTTTTATTACTATTGTCGTAGCCATTACATTTCCATCAGCATCTACCGAGAATGTAATAGTAAATGGTGTTGGCTTAGAAACTTGCATAGAACTTTTTGCTTTCTGAGATAATTCAGTATCAAAACTATATACAGAACGTGAACTCGCCCCTTCCCATGAAATCGAATTCTTTTCAGTTGAATTGGATTTATTTGGATTATTTCCATTACCACTGTCAGATTTTCCAAGCTCTTTTGCATCGCGAATTTTATCAAACTCTTTTCCAGCTGTTACATCATAATTATTAGTATCTTTTTGAGAAGATGAACTTTTTATAGAACTACTATCATTACTTGAAGCCTTTGCAGCCTCGCCAGCAATGGTATTTTGGGTTATAACTACTTTTGGAGAATCGCTGATAGTTGAATTTTCATTATCATCTTTATCATTTGCAAAAGGATCATAATTTTCATCTCGTTTTCTTGTTTTACTTAATTGTTCTGCCAAAAGTTCGTCATTACTTTTATATATTGGAGTTTCAACCGGTTCAACTTTATTTGCAGGAGCCGGAGTTTGTGTTTTCTGAGTTTGAGCTTTAGGAGCTTCCTTTTTAGGTTCCGGCTTAGGTTGTGCCTTTGGCTTAGGAGGCTCAACTTTTTTTTCAACAGTCTTGGGTGCAGGTGGAGTCTCTTTTATTATCGGTGCGGGTTCAACTTTTGGAGCAGGAGTCTCAACCACAGGTGTCTCAACAACCTGCTCCACTACACTCTCACTGCTTGCCGCACTTGCGCTAGCCGCTTCTGCAGGAGCAGGGGCTTCTTCAGTTTTCTGAACTACCGGTGTAGACGAAAGAACAATCTGAACTTCCTTATATTTCGGCTTTTCAGGCTGGGGCTTAATAACGAATGAGAAAATTGAAAAAATCAGCCAGAACAGAACCGTACCTGCAATTGCAAAAAACTCGCTGGTGTGTTGAGGATTGCTGTCTTCTCCTAAAAGTGGAGTTCCCTTATAGTTTATCATTTTTCTGCCGTTGTCCTAAGATTTATTACGCAGTAACCGCTTTCGCGAATTACATCAAAAATCTTTACGATTGTTCCATTTGTAACTTCTGAATCAGCTTCAAGAGAAACAGGAAACTCTTCTTTTTTTGTTGTTCCTGTATCAAAGCTTAAAAGCTCTTCGCCAAGGGTTGCCATAGAAACTTCCTTGTCATTAAAAAACAATGCTCCACTTTCATCGGCAGTAATTGTAATTCCCATAAGACTTGTTGATTCCGAAGTATGACTCTGCGGAAGATTCAGTTTGATTCCCGGTAAAGTTGCAAAGGTTGTAGAAACAAGGAAAAAGAGAATCAGCTGAAATACAATATCAATCATAGGGGTCATATCCACATTCGAGCGGATACCTTCCCTCTTTGTTTTTAGTTTCATATGCGACCTCGCTTAGCGAACGCGACCTGTAAGACGCAAAAGAACAGAGGTTACTCTTGCTTCCATTTCAACTACACGGCGGTTTACGCGTGAAACAAAATAATTATGGAAAATAACAGAAGGAATTGAAACACACAATCCGGCTACTGTAGTAACAAGAGCTTCGGCAATTGCACCTGCAAGTAATGAAGGGTCGCCCATTGAACCACCTGCACCAAGAACACCGAAGGCTTTAATGTTACCTGTTACAGTTCCAAGCAATCCGAGCAGGGTTGCAATATTTGCAATTGTTCCAAGCGGAGTCAAAAAATGCTCAAGATGAGGAATTACAAAATCCATTTCTGCTTCTACAGCCTCGCGCAAATCATGCTCTTCATAACGGCGGCAATCCATAGCTTTTTTTACAACCTGTGCCAATGGTGTATCTGCCTGAGCACAGGCAACTGCACAAGCCTCATAATTTCCAGCTGCAAGAGAACCATCCAAATCACTCATCAATTTAGCATCACGCTTTTTGATATTTATAAAATAAATACATCTCTCAATAATAATAAAAGTTGCAATAATTCCGCAGATGATGATAGGAATCATCAACGGTCCACCTGATTTTAATGTCTGAAACATATATACCTCCAATTAGAAAAAGAACTTCAAAAGTACAGTAGCTGAACCACCGCGCGCTGCATACTTTCCGGCATATACGCGGGTTTCACCCTTATACAATTTAATCATATCATTTACAGAAAAGATTGCACGCACAGCAGGTGTAATGCGCACAAAGCCTTCTGCATTTACGACAGGTGTTTCAATCTCTGAATTAATCAGCATAATAAATCCGAGATTTGCACCCCATCGAACCTGTTCATCCTGAAAATTCATAGTAAGACGAACAGACTGTTTACTTTCAAGTGCAGGCACATCCATCCAGTTAGAATGCCAGCCTCCACTTATACTGAATATCTCATAAGTATAGGCAAGTGAGAAATCGGTAATAAGCAGCTGATGATCTTTCTGATTAATAAAATATAAATACGAACTCTCATCAGAATAATCAGCTTCCCAAACACCATTATCATATGCAGTCTGATAGTATTCAATAGATGCATTACCCGTAAAAGCTGATTTCAAAGGTAAGGTCAAATTAAACTTTCCATACCAGTCTGAGGTTTCCGCTGCAGTATAATTAATCTCCGAAAATTTATATTTGTTTTCAAGCTGCCAGATATGCGGCTTATAAGATTGTATTCCGCCCTCTAAAGAAAGTCCTACACGACGATTTGCAAAATAAACTGGAAAAGATGAATCTATTCCTACTGTAAACGGAACAATGACAGGTTTATCATTCAGCTGATTTCCGACTACTGCAGAAGCCTTTCCAAATACCCGCAATAAATCATTTTGCCACTGAAGGTCTGCGGCAAACTCAGCTCTGTGACCAGTTCCAAAACAATCAGTTGCAAATTCAGTTCCAAAAGAATAAGCAGCTGTAATTCCAGTATCAAAACCATGCCCTTTCCATCGGAAATAAGCTGAAGGTTCTAAATCCATATAAGCTATTGTTGGAATGCAATTGCATTTTTTGTCTGCATAACGATTGTAAAAATCTACGCCTGCATCAAAACCTGTATAAAATCCATTTGAAAATTCGTAGCCAATTTTTCCTTTAGCATTATAAGTATCATGATTAAAAAGACTTACCGGAAATCCATCAGAAACATCTGACATAACGTTTCCCTGAAGTCCATCTGCTGCAGTCTGATAACTACCGCCAGCACTCCAGGTAAAATTATTTTTTTTGTAAGATTTTTCTATTTCAATTTTCGTAAGACGATCGCTAAAACCTTCTGTAAAAGAGTGCCCTGCATAACCGGCAGCCGAATCATGAGACAATGCAAACCTGAACGGGCTTTCTCCTACATTTCGGAATACAGAAATATCTCCCTTGAACAAGGTTGGATACCCACCACCAAGCAGACCTTCTGCATAAACAGATTTATCTGTAGTAACAGTTTTACCAGTTGCTATTTCAGTATTTTCTGTAGTTTCAACTTCAGGAAGCACTGGCTCTACACCACCACTTCCTGCAGAAACCGGTTTAGTAGAAAGTACATCGCTGAAATCCGGCAATGCATCTGCTTCGGCTTTTTCAGTTTCTCCAGAAATAACTGTTGTAACTTCTGGTAATTCAATATTCTGAGCAAAAGCAAAGCCTGCAAAACTCAATGAACAAAGAATTACAACTGATTTTTTATAAAGTCGTTTCATAATAAAACTCCACTATTTTCCATCTGACATTATTAAAACTAATTTCGTGCATCCCCGGTTACACGGTCTACACGCTGTGCCTGCACACTATCAGGGTACAGTTCTTTAAGAAGCTTTGCAGTTTCGCGGGCATCTCCTATAAGACCTTCTGAAGCAAAGGCTTCTGCGGCACCGTAAAGAGAACCAGCGGCTCCATGCTCGTTTTTTACACCACGATAATACTCTGCAGCACGAAGATACATCTGTGCAGCCTTTTTATTTTCACCATTTCGGCGCTGGTAATCTGCAATGAACTCGGCATTACTTGCCGCATCTGCCAGTTCAGAATTTGATGTTTGTTTTGCAAGAAGACGGGTTGCTAAATCATAAGCTTCTTTTTGAGTATAAAGGCTTTCGGCATAAAGACGAACAAGTTCCGTTCCTGAATGACGTCCGGCAGCACTCCCCTCACCGAGCTTTGCAAATTCTGTTTCCTTTTCTGCAACGCGGCGGTCTGTACCATTTACTATTTTTTCAAGTTCTATAAGGCGCTTTCCAATTTCATCATCAGCAGCCTGCTGTGGAAAATCCTTTATAAGAGTTTTTGCAATCAAAAGTGCCTGACTGTAATTTTCCTGTGAGTAATATGCAGTAAGAAGATTTTTATTTGCCCCATATAAATAAACACTCGACGGATATTTCTGAAGCAAGGTACGGTTCAGCATAATTGCACGGTCTGTTTCGCCAAGTCTCAGTGCACAGTCTCCACCATAAAATAGTGCAGCATCACTGAAGGTTCCCGATGTATATTTATAGATATAAGCGGTAAACTTACCGTAGGCATCAGAATATTTTTCATGAGCATAATAAACTTCACCGGAACGATACATAGCTTCTTCTGCATAGGAAGATTTTGGAAGCTCTTCATAAATGCGGCGGTAAAGCATATCAGCCTGAGAAACTTTATTTTGGCGTTCATAAATTCTTGCAGTCATAAAAATTGTCTGAGCTGCAAACTCATCTCGCCCGCTTGTGTAAGGTGCAAGCAGTTCAATTGCAGAATCATAATTTTCGTAATCAGAAAAAATCTCAGCACTTAAAATTACGGCTTTCTGTTTTGGTTCACCGTCTTTTGAGTATCTTACAAGATTACCAGCCTGTACCGAAGCATTCTTAAAGTCCCCGCTTTGAAGTGCAGCTTTAACCGCATATTCATAACTTTTAAGGACATAAGCATTTTCTTTTACAGGGCTTTCCATTGCAAAGCGTACAAATGATGAATAAGCATTTTTGAACTCTGCTGAGTTATATTCAGCATATCCTTTATAGTAAAGACTTAAAACAGCAAAATCTGGACTTGAAGAAGTCTTTGAGATATAAAAACCAAAATGTTCTGAAGCTTTTTTCCACTGACGTAGATTTACACAACAAAGCCCGCATAAATAATCTTTTTTCTCAGAATTACCGCTGACTGATATTTTATATGACTGTTCATAACGTCCGCATAAAAACAGTGCCATTGCGTAATCAAAAGAAAGAGAATTAAGTCTTGAATACTCAGAACAAGCAGCTTCATACCTTCCCATTTTGCACAGGGCAGAAGCAAATAATTCTCCGCAGCTTGAATCTACTTTTTCATACTGACCATTTCTATAATAATAGGAAGAAATTGCGTATTTAGCATTATCATCCGGATTTTTGATTTTTGAATAAACAGAAGGAACTTCATCCCATTTTTCCAGCTGAACCTTACTCTGTAAAAGTGCCGCATAAAATGAATCATTAACATTTTCAGTTGAAGATTTTTTTACAAGCGGCTCAACTGAAAGCAGTTTTTCTTCTGCAATATTTATAGGACGATTCTGCTCAAGAATAATTTTTGCGCTGTAAAGATTTTGCAATAACCATATTTCTGAATTTTCTTCTGCATCAATATTGGCAAGATAAGATTCTGATTTAGAATAATTTTTTGCATTATATTCATCTATGGCAAGACGCAGCCAGAACTCGTTTAGTAATTCCGGATTTTCTTTAAAATTTTCTCCGGTTGTAGCTAACACTTCTCCTGAATCTGCAAGGTTATTTTCAGAAGAAATTACATAAGCTTTTTTGAGTGCTGTAACTGCAAGGGCTTCTACACCGCTTTCGAGAACACGGCAGTATGCATCATAAGCTTTTTGATTTTGTTTTGAATCTGCACAAGCATCACCATAATAAAGGCAGAGTGTATAATAGATTTCATTTTCAAAATCACTTTGATTTAGTTTTTCAAAAAGTGTGATTGTCTTTGCAGAGTTTCCAGTTTTATTATAAGCAATAAATAATTTTTGAAGACTCTCTGTGTATTCATTTGAAGAATAGGAATTACCATTAGAAATTACGTATTCAAAAAGCGGAACAGAATCTTTATATTGTTCAAGTTTGAATAACACACGACCTGAATATAAAACTGACTGTGCATACCATTCCATACTATCGTTAGTTAGGCAAAGTTTGCACGCTAAATAAAGTTTCTCAATTGCTGAATTATATTCACCTTTCTGATAGTAAGCGCGGCCTAACAAATATGTAGAACGTATGATTTCCGGAGAACCGGAATGCATATAAGTAATAGCAGACTCTAGAGTTTTTACAGCCTCATCATAACTTTCCATATTTATAAGAGCTTCACCCTTGTAGGCAAGCGCATTATGAGTAAAGGTTGATTCAGGATAATTTTTCTGCAATTGATCTGCTGCAGAAACAGTTCCCGGATAAAATCCGTTACCAAAAGTCTGCTTTACTTCGTTATAAAGTTGAACATCAGTTGCGGCAAGGTCCGCGGCAAATAATGCGCAAGCAGCAATTAATAAAACAAAAGTAAGAATAATTTTTTTCATAATAATTCAATCGTTAGTCACCGAAACAATTTCGGGAGACATATCATTTAGGAAAGAAATTCTCCGAAGACTTTACTCTTGTCAGATAGACAAAATCATCTGCATAAAAATAGCAGAAATCTTCAAGTGTCATTTCCCTTCCATTCATAAATACATTGCAGTTAAATCCACCGTCATCTTGAAAATATGGAAAGAATGCAACACATTCATTAAAAGCCATAACCTCAGGTGTTACAGTTCTGTCTGTTCCACGAATAGCACCAAGATAGAAAGTTCCAGGTTCTATAGCTGAAAGCACATAAAGCATTGACCTTAAAACCGAAACTGTATAGCCTGAGTTTTCAATAAAGGTAACAGTATTTGCGACTCCCTTTTCTGTAATGGAAGAAGCAAAAGGATTTATTGTAACATCAACTCCAGACTGATTAGAAAGATAAGTTTTTCCTGCATAAACAGAAATAACTGCAGAAGCAAGATTTCGTATCCAGTTCAAAGAGAAAAACAAATCATACTTTTGAGAAAGCACGCCCTGTCTCCCATTATCTTTAACTGTGACTGTTTCTTTAATCAAAGGCTCTCTTTTTAACAGTCCGCCGGAAAGTGGCTCTACGAGTCCATCCGCTATCCATTTAACAAATCCAGCAGAAGAAAGCAACAGATTTTTTTCAGAATTTTCAGATTTATCTGATTTATCGATATTTTCAAACTTTTTCCCGGTAGAAATATGTACAAGCTCGCCAGTTTCATCATACATTGCATCATCTAACATAGAAATTGATGGTAATTTTTCGCGAATTACGGCCGCCATCTGCTTCATGCTATGATAAACCTGAGGGTCAGAAAGTACATAATTCCAGGGAAGCTTTGTTTCTGTAATATTCATTACATCTTCAAATGATGCAGAATAAAACTTTTCAAAAGGCATTCCGGTTGGAACACCGCGTGCTGCATAATTTCCATATATTACAAGATCTGCAAGAGCAATTTTTCCCTGTGGAGTAAACTGAATGAATACTTCACTGTCTTTAAGAAAATAATAGCGGATGCGCATTGGCTTTCCGGTTCGCTTATCACGAATCAAAACCCAGCTGCCAGCTGCATCACCAGGATACAAATCCTGTTCTTCGGTAAACATTCCTTTGTCAGAATAAACATTTACTTTGATAACTGCATGAGGTGCCACGAACACATTAAAGGTGCTCTCATTTTCTTCCAGACGAATCTGAAATTTCTCTCCATTATCATTTGCACGGATTTCTGGCTGATTCAAACGAACCTGACTCAAAGGTGCAGTAAACCACACTTCTTCAAGACCGTCACGGATTTCAGAAGAATCTGGAATTCCAAGACGGTTATATCTGGCAAACAACGGTGAAAAAAGAACAAGTCCTGCAATTATCAAAAATAACTTTTTCATTACATCTCCGCACGATCTGTATCGGTAGTTCCTTCTGCATATCTGATTTCTGCCTTTACAAGAGAACCATCAGGCATGCGAATCATTCCATCTTTTATTTCATCCGGATGATTTCCAACCGGTGCATTTGAAAGCAAAAGTTTAAGGCGGTTCAACTGGTTTACTTCCGAACTACCAGGGTCATAGTCAATTGCACTGATATTTGCCTCTGGGAAACGACGGCGCAATTCCTTAATCATACCCTTTCCGGTTACGTGGTTAGGCAGACAGGCAAACGGCTGAACACAGGCAATACTTGGAGCACCTTCGTGTATCAGTTCTACCATTTCAGCAGTGAGGAACCAGCCTTCACCAGTGATATTTCCAATCTGTACGATATCATCAACTCCCTTCATCAAATCATAAATAGAAGAAGGAGCTTCAAAACGGCGGCTCTTGCGAAGGTATTTTTTCATCTTGTTACGGTAAAGCTCTAAGCCCCAGACAAGAAGTCGTGCATTGCGTTCTGTCTTCTTAGGGAAGGCTAACTGCTCGTGGCGGAAAATACCTGTTGAGAAAGAATAGAAGAAGAAGTCTGCAAGGTCTGGCATTACACACTCTGCACCTTCTCGTTCAATTGTCTCTACAATCTGATTGTTTGCGGTTGGATGGAATTTAACAAGAATTTCACCAACTACACCTACACGCGGCTTTTTGATTGGTTTGAGCGGCAAGTTATCGAAGTCGCGGATAATATCCTTCATCAGTTTATGATAGTTATGCCATGAAACTCGTTTTGAGAACAAAGCTTCTGCACGGGCATTCCATTTTTCGTACATCTGATTTGCAGAGCCCGGAACTGCTTCGTAAGGTCTTGTGCGGTAAAGAACACGCATAAGAACATCACCAACCATAATTGATTTTACAAGATTATCAATTACAGGAAGTGTAAGCTTAAAGCCAGGATTTTTTTCAAAGCCCTGAGCAGACAGAGAAAGAACAGGAATCTGTCCCCAGCCCGCGTCATTCAAAGCCCGTCGGATAAATCCAATATAGTTTGTCGCGCGGCATCCGCCACCGGTCTGAGTAATAATCAGGGCAACCTTATCAAGGTCATACTTACCACTTTCCAGTGCAGAAATCATCTGACCGGCAACGAGAAGTGAAGGATAACATGCATCGTTATTTACATATTTAAGGCCGGCTTCAACAGCCTTAGGATCTACAGCGTCCAGAACAACAAAGTTGTAGCCGCAGGCACCAAAAGCCTTCTGCAAAATGCGGAAGTGAATCGGCGACATCTGAGGGCCAATAATTGTATAGTTCTTGCGCATTTCTTCCGTAAAGACAACGCGATTATAAGCAGAAGACTTAATAACAGGCTTAGCCTTATTGCGACGGCGCTCTTTTACAGCTGCAATCAGCGAACGGATACGGATACGAACCGCACCAAGGTTACTTCCTTCATCAATCTTAATGAGGGTGTACATGCGGCTCTTGGCACGCAAAATCTCATCAACCTGATCAGCAGTAACTGCATCAAGACCGCAGCCAAACGAAGTTAACTGAACCAGTTCGAGCGATGGCATTTCCGAAACGAACTGAGCTGCACGGTAAAGTCGGTTATGATAAACCCACTGGTCAATAATGCGCAGAGGGCGTTCAATATTTCCAAGGTGAGCAACAGAGTCTTCTGTAAGAACGGCAAGTCCAAGCCCGTTAATCATCTCAGGAATTCCATGGTTGATTTCCGGGTCAAGGTGATAAGGACGGCCGGCCAGTACAATACCGCTTCCGCCCTTGGTAATGATTTCTTCGAGAGCCTCTTCACCCTTCTGGCGCACGTCTGCGCGGAATTTTTCCTGTTCAGCCCAGGCCTTGTCTACAGCATCGTAAATCTGAGCGCGGGTAAGCTTGTCAAACTTTGGCAGCAGTTCTTCGCACAAACGTTCTGCAAGACGAGGCTTATCATAAATTGGCAGGAAAGGATCCATATAAGTAATAGTCGGATCCTGACGAAGTTCATCAATATTATTTCGGAGAACTTCCGGATAACTTGTTACGATAGGACAGTTATAGTGGTTACCGGCTCCAGGGTCTTCCTGATGCTCATAAGGAGCACAAGGATAGAAAATAAATTTTATACCCCGCTGAATCAGGCTTTCTACATGACCATGGCTGATTTTTCCAGGGTAGCAGACTGATTCAGAAGGAATTGTTTCAAGACCTTTTTCGTAAACTGTACGGCTTGAACGCTGGCTCAAAATTACACGGAAACCAAGCTCATTAAAGAAGGTAAACCACAACGGATAATTTTCGTACATATTAAGTACGCGTGGAATACCAACATCACCCATTGGAGCATCTTCCGGTCTGCGCGGTACATAATTGAAAAGTCGTTTATATTTCCATTCAAAAAGATTTGGAAGCGGACCGGCATCATCGTCATCAAGTCCTGTATTCTTTTTGTTGCTTGCATCAATTACATTACCTTCAAGTTCGGCACCCTTTTCGCAGCGGTTACCTGTAATGAAGGTACGCTTTTCGTCTCCTGTAGAGAAGGTATTAATAGTAAGAAGACAGTTATTCTGACACTTACCGCAGCGTCGAAGTTCAAGGTCTACGTGGAATTTTTCAAGCTGTTCGAGAGTTGCAATGCCGGAACGAACATCGTGAACTGTATCTTCCGGCTCGCCAGGTTTTGGAGCCATAAGATCCTGCCATTGGTCGTAAGCAATAAGAGCAGAACCATAAGCACCCATAAGACCTGCAACATCCGGGCGGTAAACCTGAACGCCTGCAATTTTTTCAAAGGCACGGAGAATGGCATCATTAAAGAAAGTTCCACCCTGTACAACAACCTTTTCACCAATATCAGACGCCTTGCGGAGTTTTATTACCTTGAACAAGGCATTTTTGATTACTGAGTATGAAAGACCTGCCGCAATATCTGCAACAGAAGCGCCTTCCTTCTGAGCCTGCTTAACGCGGGAGTTCATGAATACGGTACAGCGGGAACCAAGATCTACAGGCTTTTGAGCCATTAAAGCAATCTTACCGAACTCTTTGACGTCCATGCCCATTGTGTTGGCAAAGTTATCCAGGAAGGAACCACAGCCGGAAGAGCAGGCTTCGTTCAGCTGAATCGAAACAATAGCCCCGTCCTTCATGCGAAGGCACTTCATATCCTGGCCGCCAATGTCGAGAAGGAACTCAACACCAGGCACAAAGAAGTTTGCTGCGCGGAAGTGAGTAATGGTTTCAACTTCACCTGAGTCTACTCCAAGAGCAGCCTGGAAAAGTGCTTCCCCGTAACCAGTAGAAACGGCACGGGCAATATATACATCTTCAGGAAGTTTTGCGTAAAGATCTTTAAGAACCTGAACTGCAAGTTCAACTGGATTTCCCTGATTATGCGCATAGAAGTCCCAGATAATGCGGCCGTCTTTGTCGATAAGGCAAGCCTTTGTAGTTGTAGAACCAGAGTCCAGCCCAAGGAAAACAGGACCATGAGTTTTTGTCAGGTCACCGCGTTTTGCCTTCTGTTCTGAATGACGTACCTGGAACTCATCCAGTTCTGCCTGATTTTTGAAAAGCGGTTCAAGACGCTGAACTTCGCTAAGTTCAGCACCAACAAGATTTTTAAGATTCTCGCGGAACTCACTGATTGTAGGGAACTTTACTTCAGAATTGTCAAACTTTCTCTCTGCTCCAAAAGCACAACCGGATGCTACAAAAAGCTGACTGTCCTCTGGAACAATGATTTCATCATCTTTTAATTTAAGGGTTTCAACAAAGCGGGCGCGAAGCTGGTCAAGAAAGTGCAAAGGTCCGCCAAGAAAGGCAACATGACCACGAATAGGCTTACCACAAGCCAGCCCCGAAATTGTCTGCGAGACAACAGCCTGGAAAATAGAAGCCGCAATATCCTCACGGCGGGCTCCTTCGTTAATCAAAGGCTGAATATCAGTTTTGGCAAATACACCACAGCGGGCAGCAATCGGATAAATCTGCTGCATGCCTTTAGCAAGTTCATTCAAACCGCTGGCATCAGTTTCGAGCAGAGCTGCCATCTGGTCAATAAAGGCACCAGTACCACCGGCACAGGTACCGTTCATACGCTGCTCAACACCACCGCGGAAATATGTAATCTTAGCGTCTTCGCCACCAAGTTCAATTACAACATCAGTCTGAGGAATCAGTTTTTTTACAGAAGTTGTAGCAGCAATAACTTCCTGAATAAAAGGAATATTAAGCCACTGAGAAACAGAAAGACCGCCGGAACCAGTTACTTTTGCAGTAACAGTACGGTTTTCACCACCTTCAACATTTGCAACAAGAAAATCAAGAGCTTTATTTACAACAGAAATAATTGTAGAACGGATATCAGCTCGGTGACGCTGATAGTCACCATAAATAAGTTTATCATTATCATCAAGCACCGCAACCTTTACAGTTGTAGAACCAACATCAATTCCGATGCGAATAGGAAGCAATTTATTATCACTCATATCCTATTATTTTAATGGTAATCCCCTACTTAGTCAAACCAACAAAGATTTCACGGATTTTAGTTGTAAATTCTTCAGTATCTGCCCTAAGCTGACGAAGGAATGAGTTATCTTCCAGAGGCCCAATTACGCTGTCCATTTCTTCATCACTTCTATAAACCATGTTGCGATAATAATCGGTATAGTCCTTTTCACGTGATTTTAGAGAAGCATTATAAATATCATAAGCAACAATTGAAACATCATCTGTAATATTGCGGTATAAATCTACAGAGAACTCTTCGATTGGGCGCGAGTAAAGCTGTTCAAGAAGATAAAGCGCATAACGAACCTTATACTGATCGTAAGCACAATCACAAAGCTTATAGAACTGATGAACCGCATCCCAGGTATTAACAGTTCCATTTTTGATTGATTCAAAAAGCTCATGGATTTTTTCAACCGGGATAATCTGTCCGCCGACATTTTCCCAATCTGTATACAGAGGAAGTTTTCGGATTCTTTCGACCAGATCAACAGTAAGCATATCCTGATTAAGAGACTGACAGAATTCCATGAGAGTTTTGGTAGCAAAATATTTTACAACCTTTCTATATGTCTTATAGGCCTGTACCGGTTTATAAATAACAGCACCATATTTTTTCTGACAGATTGGATCTTCCAAGGTAAACTCAGCTTCTGAATTCTGATGAAGAAAATCTTTTGCTGCCTGAAGCAGTTCCTCATCTGTAGTTTTTCCTTCAAGATATTCACTATTGGTAGATTTTAGATATCCCAAAGTCAAACGAATTATACGTTCCAAAGCCTGCATTGTTTCCTGCATTGTATCTGGAGCAAGAGGATCTGTTTCAATAATCTGAAGTTTATGAACACGTTTATCTCGTTTTAAGAACTTATTTCTATTTCTGGAAATGGCAAACATATCATACATAAACCACCACGCAGGAATAATGCTTATTTCTGAAGCACCATTCTGCCCCGGAGCAACAAGTGCAAACGGGTATGGAATATCAAGTTCATACTGATAGCTTCCCTTAGAAACAAGCACAAAAGAAGCAAAACGTGAATTATGTTTAAAATCACTGCACAAACCTGGCCAGAACCCTCGTTTTGCAAAAATCTCACCGTCAGGACTTCGGCTATTGTGATTACTTCCGATTGTTGCACCAGCAGCAATATTGCTCTGGCCCATAACAGTTGTTGCAATAAGGAAAGATGAATTATGATGCTGCTCGTGAAACGGAAAAATCAGGTTGTTCAAAACTTCACAACACGAAACAGTAGAATTATCTCCAAGAACAGAGTTCAAAAGACGTGCACCATATTTTATCTGACAGTTACGGCCAATCACAAAGCGGACAGCTACCGCCTGATAGAAAATCTTACTACCATAGCCAAGGATTCCGTTTACCATTTCTACTCCCTCGCCTACCTGCGAAGGTTCTTCTTCTGAAGAAAGAATGGTAATATTCTTTAATTTAAAAGCACCTTTAATATAGGTTGCAGAACCAATCTTTGCATCCTTGATAATATTCGAATTTTTAATTACAGCATCATCTTGAATGATACCATAAGTATTTAACTCGCCGGTATTACCATGCTCTGTAAGTTCAACAAATCTTTTTAAAAGTTCAGGATCATCGCGATAATGAGACCAGATGTAAGCATCTGCCGGAATCATATCTTCAAAGGCAAGAATTTTACGGCCTTCATTTTCGTTGGCAACACCAATCCAGATTCGGTGACTTTCAGGTTCTCCATGCTTTAAAATACCGTTTCCAAATTTTGAATGCTTTGTACAACACATTTCCTGAATATTAAAAAGAATAACCCTGTTTCCAATGCGGTAATTATCAAGATAATAAACATTCCGGATTGCGCAATAATCGCCTGTAACACAATTACTGATTCTTGAACGGCGGATTCCACATTCAAGACAAAGATCATTATATTGAAGAGTTACTTTGCAAATTTTACCAAGAATAACATAACCTGCAAAAAAAGAAAAATGAATAAGACTTGGATCAAAACCATGTTCAGAATCATCAACATAAAAATTATCCCAGGAAGGATCATCATTGTGATTCATGTTTTTTTCGAGTATTTCAATCTCACTTTTTGTAAGATGGCGTTTTCCTTTCAAAAGCTCCTCAGGAACATCAATATTAAAATCCTTAGAAGCAAAATCGATTTTTACCATAATATTCTAAGTGTACCTTATATTACAAAAAGTGGAAAGTAAAAAATTAATATGATAATATAGAATAATGTTTTTAAAAAATAAGAAGATTTTGACAATAATTTGCAGCATTTCGATTTTTTGTGGGGTTTCGATGTATGCCGCCCCAGTAAATGCTGTTCAGGAATATACTCTTGAAAATGGAATGCAGGTTTTTCTGCTGGAAGACTCCAGCGATGCTCAGGTTCACGTTGAATATACATGCCGAGCAGGATTTTCTTCGCAGACACAGAGTACCTGCGGCTTTTTCAAGTTATACACAAGATTAGTGAAGGCAGGCTCTCCAGAGATTGCTTTTACAGATGTTCAGTGTAACGCAGATTCTTCCAGATATTTTGTTGATATAAGCCCTGCAAAACTTGAAGCCACACTTTTTGATTTATCAGATGCAGTTTTCGGAGTCGATTTTTCTGATGAAGTTTTGAGGACTGAACTTGCGGCTCTCAAAAAAGAAGTTAGCGATAATGCTGCTTCAATGTCTGTTTATATAAATGCAGCAATTGATTCCAGAGTTTTTTCTGAATCCCCATGGAAGCATGATTCTGGCATTTACCCGCCGCTGTTTAAGAAGACAACCGAAAAGACTGCACGTACACAGATAAAGAAAATTGGTGAGCAGTGGTACACCCCAAAGAACAGCGCAATTTTCATAAGCGGAAATATCAATATTGAACGCACCTTGCTTATGCTGCGTAACAGCTTCGGGCGTTTTTATTCTAATTTCAGAACACCTATAGAAAAGCCAGGAGTACCGGTAAACAAGCAGCGAAAATACGTTTTACATTCCAGTGAGATTTCAGGCGACCTTACACAGCTGGTAATTCAATACACAGTTTTTGATATGGAAACTGCAGATTTGCTGGCTCTTGCGATTGGTTATGAAGGCTCACTTTTTAAGCAGCAGGTATTAAGTTTTGAAGAACTGAATATTCCTGGAGATGAATATATAAACGTTTCTGCTGCGCATAAAAAGGACAGTTCACGTTTAATTATTCAGACACTTTTGCAGCCACCTGAGAATAAAAAGAAGGCAGCTGCAACTAATTCATTCAAACAGACAGAACTTTTTTTGAAACAGCTTGATTTGATTCCACATATAGTAAGGCAGGAAGAATTTGATTATGCAAAGCAGCAGCTGGAATACAGTCTTGAGCGCACAGCAAGTGTAAGCCAGCCACTGATGGAAAATCTTTCTGCATTCTGGGCAGTGCAACCATATACAATTCAAAAAGAAGAAACTGAAGAATACACTTCGCAGACTGCACAGACCATGATGAGCCGTAGCGAAAAACTCCTCGAAAAAAATCTTTCTGATGCAATTACCCTTTTACAAAGCGAAGAGCCATTTATTTTTGTGATTATAAACAGCAAGGATTATAAGGCAAATAAAAAGGCATATACAGCAGCAGGCTTTGAAGAAATCAATGAAAAGAATGCTTCGTGGTATGTTCAGGCAATGTTTAAGGAAATGCGCGAAGAACCGATTCAACAAAATCAGCTTTACACAGTAGGCCAAAATGCAGCAGACAACAGCTACTATCAGAAAAATCTTGATTTGATAAAACAATTCAAACTTTCAAACGGAATTGAAGTTGTAACAAAAGAAAATCTACTTTCGGAACAAACCTCTCTTGTAATTTCGATAGATGGCGGAAAGTATAATTCCGCAGATGACAACGGATTTGAAGAGGTAATGGTAAATCTTACTGCAAATCTGATTCAAAAAAAGTTAGGAGCTGCTCAACAGAATGGCTTACTCACAGGAGCGTTTTATGTAAGTTCAGAAATAGAACTTGCTACAGGAAAGATTATTGTAGAGTTTGATAAGGAAGATAGCATTGCAGTTTTCAGAACCATTGCAGATGCAATTTTGTACGGCGAAATTGCCCCGGCAGACGCAGACCGTGCAGTAGCCTCGCGCAAATATAAAAAGCGCCTCGAAAACGGCACCGCCGCGACTCAAATGTACAGCACACTTATAGACCGCGCGTTCTCCAACAAAGCTCTCACAAATATTTTCGAAGCAAAAAACGAGATCCTCTTAGACACTGACTACACAAAAATCCTTTCCGCCTACCCTGCCATGCTTAACGCCAGCCGCTACGCCCTGATACTCTGCGGTGCCCTCGATCAAAATCTCGTCCCGCTGCTCGAAGAAACTTTCGGCCAGCTAGCCCCACAAGGTGCCGCACTCACACAAACTTCGGCCCCGCTTACGCCAAACCTTACAAAGAGCCGTAACCTCACAACAAAAGTCGTACACACCTTCCTGACCGACATCCCAGCAGAAAAAGCGGGGCCTCAGCCAGCCGTACTCATTCCAACCACTGAGTTCCTTGATCCGGTAATTTACGCAAGCCATACACCAGAGCCATGTACAAAACAGGCAGCTTTATATAACGCAATACTCAGCTACTTAGGCACACAGCTTTCTAAAAAACATCCGGTTACCGTACAGTTCCCACGAAGCAATCTTCCGCTTGGTTCAATCACAATTCAAAACGTAGCACACACCCGAGAGCTCGACGCAGAATATAAAACCCTGATTCAAAATACAAAAGATCAGATGGGCCGACTGCAGGCAAACGAAACCATAATCCGAGACATCAAAAACAACTGGATTCAAAAAGAAATGACAGAAACCGGCTCAGACACAGGTACTGCACTTTTAATGCAAAAAGGCCTCGAACTCACAAGTACTGTAAATCATGCCACCTGGTATCTCCAAGAATACAATTGGATTCAAAGCTCCACCGCCCAGGATTACCTCGAAATGATGGAATACTTTCCTCCAGTCCCAGAAGCAAGAGTCTATTCCAGCGACTCAAAAAAATAAAAAAAAAATGCAAAAAACTTACCAGAGCTATTGACACTCAACCCCGATTTCAATATATTAATATTCACGTTCAGCAATGAACCGGATGGTTGCTTAGCTCAGCTGGTAGAGCAATGGACTGTTAATCCATGTGTCGCAGGTTCAAAACCTGCAGCAGCCGCTTAAG
>OCVV012868644.1_pt1 | contig 41166 bp, 38 predicted proteins | sample 1539721 | NCBI WGS metagenome assembly OCVV01 (sample SAMN02144230, study PRJEB22623) | gut metagenome | biome: sheep rumen | host: Ovis aries | place: New Zealand | reverse complement strand
GGCGCTGATCTTCAACTGAATCCAGCAAGCCTCCTCTACATAGTAGAACTTCTTGCTGAACAGGTTTACATCAAAGCTGCGCTTTGTGCGGTGCTTTGAGTGAGACACATTATTACCAATCTGTGCCTTCTTTCCCGTAATCTGACAAATTTTAGACATTTCTATCTACCTTTTTGTGTTCCTTAATTGTAACTTACTCCAAACAGGGTGCAAAGGTACGGCTTTTTAATGAGAAATGAGAAATGAGAAATGAGAAATTCCCCACTCTTAATATTTTTTAACTTCTTCGACGTATCCTATCTCCTCTTTCAGGAAGTCAAGGAACATTTGCATCGCTTTATTGGTGGCAATGGCGAGGTTGATGTCACGTCCATGGTCTTCCTCCACCTTCAGCGTCACCTGTTTCTCTGGGGTACCACAGGCAAGCCAGATAGTACCGACAGGAATCTCCTTAGTACCTCCTGTAGGACCGGCGAACCCTGTTGCCGCAATGGCAAAGTCTGTATTCAGCGTCTTACATGCTCCTGCCACCATCTGACGAGCCACATCCTCGCAGACAGCGGTCTGCTCCTCAATCAACTGTGGGTCGACGGCAAGCAGTCTTTCCTTGATTTCATCCACATAAGAGACGACACCTCCTTTGAAATACTTAGAGGCGCCAGGGGTGGAGATCAGGGCTTCCGCGATACGTCCTCCCGTACAGCTCTCTGCCGTTCCTACCGTTTTCTCTATCTCCCAGAGGATTTGACTAATCTCCCTGCTAATAATCTTACTTTCAAAATCCATCGTTATTTCTTTATTTATTCAAATGTCACTTTCGAGAAGGCGGGCGCATCGATAGGACACGTCTCACCGTCCAAATACTTATAATAGCCTACGATGCCTATCATCGCCGCATTATCAGTAGTATAACTGAACTTCGGGATATAGATAGTCCATCCATAGCGCTTGGCATGGTCGTGGAAAGCATTGCGCAGTCCGTTATTGGCACTCACGCCTCCGGCAACGGCAACATGCTTGATGCCTGTCTGTTTCACGGCAAGGCGGAGTTTCTTCATCAGGATATCCACTATCGTCCATTCCAACGAGGCGGCGATATCCTCTTTGTGGTGCTCGATGAAATCGGGATCTTCCTCCACCCATTTCCGCATGTTATAGAGGAAAGACGTCTTCAGTCCCGAGAAGCTGTAGTCGAGTCCCGGGATATGAGGCTCCGCAAACTGGTAAGCCTTAGGATTCCCCTGACGTGCCAGTCTGTCAATGATAGGACCACCGGGATAACCGAGTCCCATCACTTTCGAGCATTTGTCAATAGCCTCGCCTGCCGCATCGTCAATGGTCTGTCCCAGCACTTCCATGTCGTTATAGGCATTCACCTTGACAATCTGCGAGTTGCCGCCGCTGACCAGCAGACAAAGGAACGGCAGAGGCGGTTGACTGGTATCGTCTTCGGACTCTTTGATGAAATGTGCCATCACATGTCCCTGCAGGTGATTGACATCAATAAGGGGGATGCCCAGTGAACGGGCAAAGCCCTTGGCAAAGCTGACACCTACCAGAAGGGAGCCCATCAGTCCTGGTCCTCTGGTGAATGCGACAGCTGTCAGTTGCTCTTTGGTAATACCAGCTTTCTTAATCGCCTGGTCAACGACAGGCACCACGTTCTGCTGATGGGCACGGGATGCCAGTTCCGGTACGACACCGCCATAAGCCTCGTGGACAGCCTGTGATGCTGTCACGTTCGACAACAGTACGCCATCTTTGAGGACGGCGGCGGAGGTATCGTCACAGGAGCTTTCTATTCCTAAGATATATATATTCTTTGACATACGAGATTCGAGATAACGAGATTCGACTTCATTAATGGGTTAATATTTCGACTCCGTGTTCCGTCATCAGCAGGGTGTGCTCCCACTGGGCACTGGGTTTCTCATCCTCAGAGATGACCTCCCAGCCATAGGGGTCGTCGGCATCAATGAACACCTTCCACGTTCCCATGTTAATCATCGGCTCGATGGTGAACACCATACCCGGTACCAGCAGCATGCCTGCCTCCTTCTGGGCGAAATGGCAAACCTCCGGCTCCTCATGGAACTTCAGTCCCACGCCATGACCACATAAGTCACGCACCACTCCATAATGATATTTCTTGGCATGCTTCTCGATAGCCTTTCCTATCTCGTTGACAAAGCCCCAAGGCTTCGCCGCTTCCATACCAATCTCCAGACACTCCTTCGTCACCCTGACGAGTTGCTCCTTCTCCGGTGATGTCTTGCCGATGATGAACATACGAGAGGCATCCGCATAATAGCCGTCGAGGATGGTCGTGAAATCGACATTGATGATATCACCCTCCTCCAAGATGTCGTCCGCCTTGGGAATGCCATGACAGACCACCTCATTGATACTCGTACAGACACTCATGGGGAATCCCTCGTAATTCAGACAGGCAGGTATGGCACCATGCATATTACAATAGTCACGGCATATCTGGTCAATCTCCAGTGTCGACATACCGGCACATATCTCTTTCTCCACGGCATCCAGCACACCTGTGTTCACCACTCCGGCACGTCGGATGCCCTCTATCTGTTCTGGTGTCTTGATCAATTCACGAGTAGGCACCAATGCCCCTTTGTTCTCCAAGTACATAATCCGCTTATCGAACTCCGTAGGTTGTTCTCCTGGTTTACAATGCCATCTTCTTTTCATTGTTGTTTTTTCTTTTGCGCTGCAAAATTACAAAAATGGCACGATATTTGCAAAATTAATGGCAGGAATTAATTATTATAATATATTAAGGTATATGCAAAAAGGTAATATCGGGGTTACTACTGAGAACATCTTCCCCGTCATCAAAAAGTTTCTCTACTCAGATCATGAGATATTCCTCCGTGAGATGGTCAGCAATGCCGTCGATGCCACCCAGAAGTTGAAGACCCTCAAGGAACAAGGTGAGTTCAAAGGTGAGCTGGGTGACCTTGCCGTACAGGTGAAGCTCGATACCGACAAGGGTACCATCACCATCAGCGACCGTGGTATCGGTATGACCGAGGAGGAGATTGACAAGTATATCAACCAGATTGCCTTCTCTGGTGTCAACGACTTCCTGGAGAAGTACAAGGACAATGCCAACAACATCATCGGTCACTTCGGACTGGGTTTCTACTCTTCCTTCATGGTATCGAAGAAAGTAGAGATCATCACCAAGTCTTATCGTGACGGTGCCAAGGCTGTGAAATGGAGCTGCGACGGCAGTCCTGCCTATGAGATTGACGAGGCAGAGAAGGATGACCGTGGCTCAGACATCATCCTGTATATCGACGACGACTGCAAGGAGTTCCTCGACAAGCAGAAGATTCAGGAACTGCTGAACAAGTACTGTAAGTTCATGGCAGTACCTGTTGCCTTCGGCAAGAAACAGGAGTGGTCGAACGACGAGAAGAAGATGGTGGACACTGCCGAGGATAATATTATAAATAATGTGGAGCCGCTGTGGACCAAGGCACCGTCCAACCTGAAGGACGAGGACTACAAGAGTTTCTACCGTACCCTCTACCCCATGAGCGACGAGCCGATGTTCTGGATTCACCTGAACGTCGATTATCCCTTCAACCTCACGGGTATCCTTTACTTCCCACGCATCAAGTCGAATATCGACCTGCAGCGTAACAAGATACAGCTCTACTGCAACCAGGTCTTCGTCACTGACCAGGTAGAGGGCATCGTCCCTGAGTTCCTCACCCTGCTGCATGGCGTGATCGACTCTCCCGACATTCCTCTGAATGTCTCCCGCTCCTATCTGCAGAGCGATCGTGACGTGAAGAAGATCTCCACCTATATCACCAAGAAGGTTGCCGACCGCCTGCAGAGCATCTTCAAGGAGGACCGTAAGCAGTATGAGGAGAAATGGGATGACCTGAAGCTCTTCATCAACTACGGAATGCTGAGTGAGGAGAGCTTCTACGACCGTGCCAAGGACTTCGCATTGATGAAGGACACGGACGGCAAGTACTTCACCTTCGATGAGTATAAGACACTGATTGAGGGAGCACAGAAAGACAAGGACGACACCCTCGTCTACCTCTATGCCACTGACAAGGAGGAGCAGTACAGCTATATACAGGCTGCCAAGGACAAGGGCTACAGCGTATTGCTGCTGGACGGACAGCTCGACGTTCCTGCCATCCAGATGCTGGAGCAGAAGTTTGAGAAGAGTCGCTTCACCCGTGTCGACTCCGACATCATCGAGCGACTGATTGTCAAGGACGACGCTCCTAAGTCGACACTGACAGAGGACGAGTCTGCCAATTTGTCATCGGTATTCCGTTCGCAGATGCCAAAACTGGAGAAGACGGAGTTCATGGTGGAGGTACAGTCACTGGGTGAGCAGGCTCGTCCTGTGATGATTACCCAGAATGAGTATATGCGCCGTATGAAGGAGATGAGCCGTTTCCAGCCGGGCATGAATTTCTATGCGCAGATGCCTGACTCGATGAACCTCGTACTGAACAGCGACCATCCGCTGGTAAAGCGTGTCCTCGACGACTGCAAGGCGAATACCGAGGAGGCACTGAAACCTATCGAGGCTGAGTTAAAGGGACAGGAGGCACGTCTTGCCGTCATCCGTCAGGAGCAGGACAAGAAGAAATATGACGAGCTGACACAGGAGGATAAAGACCAGAAGGCTGAGGCTGAGAAGGCTGTCCAGGAGCAGAAAGACAAGAAACAGGGTGTGATTGCCGAGTATGCCAAGGGTAACTCTATCGTTCATCAGCTCATCGACCTCGCTTTGCTGCAGAATGGCATGCTGAAGGGTGAGGCGCTCGATAAGTTCCTCAAGCGTAGCGTAGACTTGATTAAGTAATAGCAAATAAAAAAGGAATCTCAATCGAGATTCCTTTTTTGTGACTCCCGCGGGATTGACTTCGTCCATCCCTACCCTGCCACGGGCTGAGCAACACAAAATAAGAGAAGCCAAAACTGAAAGTGAACTTTCGTCTTGGCTTCTCTTATTTTGTGACTCCCGCGGGATTCAAACCCACAACCTTCTGATCCGTAGTCAGATGCTCTATTCAGTTGAGCTAGGGAGCCTCGCTGCACCTCATTTCTGATTTGCGGATGCAAAGGTACGCACTTTTTATGTAACCACCAAACTTTTTCCCGACTTTTTTTCATTTTTCTTCATTACCGAGGGAATAATGCCATAAAAATAGGAGGAAGACTGGTCTTCCCCCTATCCTATTCCATTCAGTGTATGGACTTACGGCAGCATAGGAGTATCTCCTAACAGCATGTCCAACTCGTCGTCCTCGAAGATGCGGGAGCCTCCAACACCGCCACCGCCATAATCCTTAGGGACTAAGCTTGACGTGTCGAGCAACATTCCTTGTGTCTGCAAACGATAGGTCTCCATCTCGGGAGTGATATATGTCTTTTTCATTTCGCTGTCCTCCATTATTTAATGATTACCTTACGACCGTTTACGATGTACAATCCCTTTGTCGGGTAGAGTACGCGACGACCCTGCAGGTCGTAGTAGACGTTATCGTCCGTACCCACCTTCATGTTCTTGATACCGGTGGAGACACCGTCGATGACGAGGTCAAGCTCACGAGAAGAAGCACCATCCTCTACCACCATATAGGCACGGTACGGGTTCATCGTCACAGGATTTGTTATCACACGCACGAACTTACCAGCCTCCACGCCATCAGCCATGAAGCAGTAGTACTGCGTGCTGCCATCAGAGACGATATCCTTCTGCTCATAAGTACCTACGAACTTAATCATCTTTCCTGCCTTTCCAACCACAGGTGCTTCAGCAGGAGTAGCCTCCACTTTCACCATCTTGGCAGCCACCTCCGTGTTGGCAGCCTTGGGTTTGAACATATACGGTGTGTTCGCCTTTGTCTCTGTGACAGACTCCATCACTACCGTCGTACCAACGTAGTCCTTCAGTTCATAGAACGTACCCAGTGTGGCAGCCGTCTCCTCATCGATAGCGAAAGGCAGGTACACCGTGCAGTTCTTGTCTACGAAGTCCGAATAGTCACGGTTCTGCTTGACATTGCGTGCCGTGAAGTCTTGAGCCATCTCGAAGTATGGTGTTTCTTCCATCACCATATCCTCGCAGACACTACCGATGATGACATTCTTCGTACCAGCCTTCACCTTATTACCAGCAGGCAGATAGATGAACGCCTTTTTCGGTACATTCTTGAAGGCATCAGAAGAGCGGTCTACCGTGATGCCCTTGATACCAGTTTCCCTCAAGTCGACATAGGTCAGTTCGTCATCTTTCTCCACAGCCACAAAGGCATCGGCATCAACACCGGCGACATCAGGATTATTCACTTTGATGAAGTGCTTACCTGCCACCTTAGCCACTGCACTCTTATCCAGCATCACTGGTGATAAAGCAGGTTCTGGTACGGCAACCACAGACGAAGCAGAAACAGAGAGTCCCTTAATCTCTACCGTTGCCGTTTCCTTACGACCAGGAGCACGATGGCTATCCAGTTCACGGCTTTCTGTAGCAGCCCTCTGGTTGTAAATCAGCACATAAGTAGGCACTGAACAAGCAAATGGCACCACTAATTCTCCGAACGCCGTCTTAGCTTCCTCGAACGTAACAGCCGGCTGATTACCGATCTTCATGGCAAGCTTACCACTTTCATTGGTCCTTACGTTGATTATTATATTACCAGTACCTGCAGGCAGCAGGAAGGTCATTCCTTTGAATGCCGCAGCAAACTCTAGCGTACCAGGAACCAATGTTTCATCAGCTAGTCGACCAGCAATCGTATTGACATCCTCCTCTGTCATCGTTGTCGTAATGCCGACAGTCTGATCTACTGGAGGAATTGCATTACCAGAGGCGTCAGTTACCGTAATACCATCACCGTCAGCAGAAAGCGTGTAGAGGACATTATCCAATACGACACCAGTAGTCGGAATAGAACCACCCTGAGTTTGGAGGTCACCAACGACATTCACTTGTTTGTTTCCTATTGCGTCTACGATAGGATTCATCGTTACGGCAATGGTGACCGTCTGACTACGTATATAACTAGGATTATCGTAAGTAATCTCAGAATTGTTTGCCGATATCTCATCATCTGTTTTATCCAACGTAGCCACTAGGCCATTCTTATAAGCGATGGGCTCAAAATTGCTAAAGGCTTCATTGGCAACCTTCAATGAACAAGTGCTATTAATGTATATCAGCGTACCAGGGTCAATATCATCCGTCTCGATGCTTAATGGCATACTGCTGGAATAATTAATTATCGCATTCGTACCATTCTCAATCCGGTTATCACCCTTCAAGTAAACATTCAGTCCATCCACTAGGGTATTGGTACTTTCTATTGATATTCCTGCGAATGTAGCCCCATCAAGTATCAAGGTATTCTTACCGTCAAACTTAATCTTGCCATTCAATATAGACTCACGGTTTGATGGAGTAATTTGAATATCACCATCATTCGTACCCGTTATAATAGTGATACCATACCCAGAGCTATTGTTGCTGATCTCATAACCGCTATTGCTTTTCTTTAATGCAAGATTACCACTATAGCTTACTTTCGCAAACCCGTCGAATGCACTTGTCGTTGTCATAGTAAGCTTGGCTGCACTTGTAGCTGCCTCTACTTCCTGGAATGCAAGCGAAACGCCACTCTTGTAAGCCACAAAGGCAGCAGGAAGAATTGTACCACCTGTATTCTGATTCTGTATCGTATTAGTTCCAGAAAGAACAATATTCAACGTACCTGCGAAATTAGTGATAATAGGACTCGACAAACTGGCACCGCTTAATGTCAAAGTCTTCGTCTCAGCAACGAAAGACCACGTAGCAGGAGTTTGATCACCGCCATCGGTATCATTTCCTACTATAGGACTGTCGTCAATCCACAAGATAGGCTCTTCTTCCATTCCTTGCGAACTCAGAGCTGCCCAAGTGGCTGGATCACCTGTTGAAGCACTCACCAAGGCTTTGTTTTTATATATCAGAGGAGCACCTTCATACATCCATTTCATGTCTCCAAGGTCAATAGAGGCGAAACCACTAATCACAGCCTCATTGGCACTCAAGTCAAGATCTGCAGACTCAGCAGTCGTTACCTTGCCAAAAGTCAAAGTCGCCTCCTCATTGGTAGACACAATGCTAGAAATACTATTATCATTTGCCAGCAATATCGTCAGGTTTTCAAGTCCACTCTCTATACCTCCCTCAATGGTGACACCAGTCAGTGTCAGGGTATGGTCACCGTCAAACTGAACGGTAGCAACCGATTCTCCTAAGACATTCTCACGGTTTATAGTGTTTACCCGTGTACCACCGATCCATATATCATAAGCCTTTGCGATAGTGTAACCATCTGTTCCTTCTTCCAGTACTAAACCATTTTCAAAGCTGAATTGGCTCATTTCCATACCATCCACAAAAGAACCATCATAATTAACAAACATACTACCAGGATCGTCCTCATCTGTAGTAAATTTTAAGCCTGCATCCGCATTGTAAGACTTAAAAGCGGTGGCAACTTCAGATAGAGTAATAGCATTATTTCCTACCAAATTAACATTCAACACTCTTGGCATGTCAAAAGCAACGGCATACTCCGAATACTCCTGTTCTGAATGATTAAAAGTAAGTGTTCCCGTTTGGATATCGAAATATACCTCAGGCGTGTCTGTATTAGAAAGATTGGCAGCAGACTCACTCGTCACTTGCTCACCATTATACCACACCGGATACACTGTAGCTGATGTGATAGTGGCATGACGGATATATTCAACATTTGACGTATTAGTTGTATAATAGAGACCTCCACTGCTGTATTCTGTAGGATATGCAGCTGCCAAGGACATCCCGCTGCCATAGTTCAGAGAACTGAACCCATATATAGCAGCCGATTGAGAAGAGTTATTATCGATAACAAGTTTACAAACACCCGTCTCTGTCTCATCCTTCGTAAAAGTCAAGGAACTGCCCTCCGTTTGCCCGCTATAATAAATGGAGTTGTCAACAGTGTTCGAACCCTTTAACTGAATAGTCAGATTATCCAATCCACACTCAATGCTCCCACTGGCAATGGTAGCACCATTCAATGTCAGCACGTTCATTGCCCCGCCTGTTGCGGGATCTGTTGTTACAGAGAATGACACTGTTCCATTTCTCAGCACATCGGCAGCATTCTCACTGTTCACCTGTGTCTGACCTACCCACAGTTGATAATCCTCTGCCCAAGTACACATAGGCACCAGCAAAGCGAATGACACGAGAAGACACTTCAATCTCCGCATCAGGTTCTGTTGATTTTGTAATCGTTTACCCATAATGTTTATTGTTTTGATTGTTAACTCAAGGTTTAAGCTTGTTACTCTTCGGCTACAAAGGTATAAAAAAATTTAGATAACTGTATGCTATTCCCTATATTTTTATTATAATAAGGTGTAGCGATTTTACGAATAATCATGACAAAGTGCCTCTGTAGAATCGCGTGGAAGTCAGCAAGTGGTCAGTTGGCTTCAAATACGCGAAAATAGAGCCGTTATGCTAATCGGCTGACGGAGAGAGCGTTAGCCGTTTTTGCACGATTTTCAGACCCAAAAAAGCATGAAAATAGGGCGGAAAAGTGCCTTTTCAGGTGCCGCCTTCGCCTTACGAAGGTGCTGCCTTCGACCTGGGAAGGCGGCACCTAAAGGGTCGGAAGGTTACTTCTAACTCCCCGAAAGGTTACTACTAACTGTTTTTTCACCCGATTTAAACAAAAAGGGAGCTTCTTTTTTCCTAGAAGCTCCCAAAATCCGAACATAAATTTTGGCAAATTATCTTGACAAAATTATTTAATCACTTACATGGGCAGGGTCATCACGAAGCGTGCACCCTTTGCCGTATTTGCCGTATCCAGCACCAGCTCACCACCTAAGCGGCGGGCAATGCTGCGTGCGAAAGTAAGACCAAGTCCCTGGCCATCGAAATAGCTGTTCAGTTTGACGAAAGGTTCGAAGATACGCTCTGCCTCATTGGCGGGAACACCCATACCGGTATCCTCTACGGCGTAGGTGATCTTCGACTCCTGCAGGTCGGCATCCACTGTCAGGGTGACACTGCCGTCCGTCGTGAACTTCTTGGCATTATCCAGTACCAGTGCGAGGGCATGGGCAGCCTGTCTCACGTTGGTCTGCAACATAGACGCTGCCTGCGGACTGACTGTCAACTGGAAAGAGAAATACTGGCACTGGTCGACAGCCGACTCAGCGACAGCCAGTTTTGCCACTTCCTCGGCAACGACATTGTCGTTACGCTCAATGGCAGCCTCACTACCCATATCATTGATGTCCTGGATGCTGTATACCAGTCCTGAGAGAGGTGCGGCGGCAGCGGCGTCCATCTTCTCCAGTTCCTTTGTCATCTTCTGCACGATTTGCTGAAGAGCCTCTTTACTGGTACGCATAGCCTCCGAATTGCTGGCACTTTCCTTCTGCATGTCGGCATTCTGTTTCTCCAGGAATGCGTTACGCTCCTCCAGCTTACGGCTGTTCTCCTCCATCTTGTCGTAGAGGTCGAGCGCCTGCTCATAGCCCTGACCGACATTCTCAAAGTTCTTCTGCAGACTGCGGTAGTCTTCCAGCAACTGCTGCTGCTCGTCTACCCGTCGCTGATAGTCACGGAGCAGTGTCTCCTGCTCACCAGCCTGGTCCTTGTTGCCTTTTATCTGGTAGAACAAGGCATAAACGAGGACGGCAATGACTAATACTAAACCAATAATAATCCAAATCATATCAGACTAATCCTTTTTCTGTTCTACTTTCATGAACTTCGTAAAACCGGTCATGTTCAGGACCTTATAAATCTCAGGGCTTACGTTGGTCATCTTGAACTGACCTTTCTGCTGCATCACGGTACGCATCGTCTTCTGAATCACACGAAGACCGGAGCTTGCCATATAGTTCAACTCAGAGCAGTCCATCTCCAAGTCCACGCCACCGTCTGCCAGTGCAGGCTCAATGTCACGCTCAAACTCACCGGCATTCATGGTGTCAATACGCTGTCCAGTCTTAATGATGGTCTTACCACCTTCTTTTAAAATCTGTGTCATAGTCATTTATTCTTTTAATGTTTTACTTAATATCTTTCTTCATAGTCAGCAGGTTCTTACCTTCCAGACGCTGGTAGGTCACCTCGTTCATAATGTTCTTGACGATATAGATACCCATGCCGCCGAGGTCACGCTCGGCAGGATTGACGTCCATATCAGCAGGCTCACTCAGAGTAGGATCGAACTCCCTTCCACGATCGCTCAGTACGAAAGTAAGTTCTTTGCCTTTCGATTCAGCCTTCAGTTCAATGTCGGCTTCTTTTCCTTCGGGATAGGCATAGGAGATGACATTCACGACCATCTCTTCAATGACAAGGTTGAGGTTCATTTGGAGTTCCATGTCAAGTCCCAGTTCCTCCCCGATCTCTTCGATGAACTGGTTCACTCTGACCAGCTCGTCCATTCGGTTCTTAATACAGATCTCTTTCTCCATATAGTTAATTATAATTTAGGTAAATGTCCTTGTACTTTCACACACAGCATCGTGAGGTCGTCACTCTGTTCCGCACCATTGGCATGACGCACCACGTCCGCTTTCATCATCTCTACAGTCTGCTGGGAGCTGACAAAGTCATGCTTCTCCAGCATCTCCAGCAGCAGGTCGTCACCGTATTGCTCCTGCTTGTCATCCTCCGCCTCGTTCAGTCCGTCACTATAGACGAAGAACGGACAGCCACTGATATCATCGATGGACTCGCCTTCGTATGGGAGTCCGGGCCACAGACCGAGCGGTGCATTAGGCTGCATCTCGATGAAATGGGTAGAGCCGTCAGGCATCTTGATAACTGGCGGGTTATGTCCGGCATTACAGAAATCGAGGTGTCCTGTCGGTAAGTCTATCACGCCGATGAACATCGTCACGAACATGCCGCTATCGTTATCCTCGGACAGGGCATTGTTCAACTTATCGGCAATCTCCGCGGGCGGCAGTCCCTGCTGGGACACCACACGGAACAGGTTACGTGCCACTGCCATGAACAGAGAGGCAGGAACGCCCTTGCCACTCACGTCACCGAGACAGAAATAGAGTTTCTCGTCCAGCAGGATGAAGTCGTAGAGGTCGCCACCCACCGCCTTCGCCGGTGTCATCGACGCGAAGAGGTCGATGTCCGTACGCTCCGGAAACGGCGGGAACTTCTGAGGAATCATGCTCTGCTGGATATCACGGGCGATACGGAGGTCACTCTCGATACGCTCCTTGGCGGTCGTTGTCTCCTCCAACTGGTCGTATGCCGTCAGCAGCTCCTCGTGGGTGGTCTGCAGTTTCTCGTGAGCGACCTTCAGGCGCTTGGCGGCGATATAGCGGAAGATGCTGAAGATAACCAGGGCGAGGATGATCAGTCCCACGATGATCATCGTGTTACGGAACTGTGCACGCTCTTTCTCCATCTTCAGCTCGTCGACCTTGAACAGCGTGTTCATCTCATTCAACTGCTTCTTGGTCTCCTGCGCATTGACGGAGTCGTTGATCTGGTACATGCGCAGATAGTAATCGGCAGCTTCTTTGTAAATGCCCATTGCCTTGAGGATATCGGCACGCTGACTGATGATGTCGATATATACCGTGATGTCGTCACTGCCTTCCGTCAGTGCCAACCGCTTGTCATTATACTGGAGAGCCTCCGGATAACGCTGCTGGAGGTAACGCAGTCTTGCCATATAGTACAGCCAGGACTGTCCCCGCAAGGAACTCTCAGAAGAGATGTAGGTACGAGCCTCTTTCAGGTTGTCCTCACCGGCAGTCAGTTTACCCAACCCCAGATTAGCCTGGGCACATGCCATATAATAATAGGTATAGAAGACATCCTTGGTGGACTTATTCGGATGGTACGTCTGAATATAATCGTCGAGAAGCTCTTTCCAGCGAACGGTCAGCTGCTCCAGTTGCACGTATTCCTTCTTGAGGTTAAGGACATCACCATAATAGGCATAGATGTCGGGCAGCACCATGGGACAAGGCTTGATCTTAGACAGCAGATCAATACTCTTCTGGTAGGAGCTGACACTCTCGTCCAGATTATTAAGACTGGTGTAAACACTGCCCATGGTATAATAGGCAATGCCCATGCCGAAAGTGTTGTCCTGCTGCTTCGCATCGTCAAAGATAGCCTGCACCTCACGAAGCGCTTTGTTGGGCTGACCACTATATAAATAGGTATTAGCAAGATGGGTCCACATCTCGTAATACTTGTTCCATTGCTTGATTCTCTTTAGCTCCGCCAGATATTTGGGAACGTAATGGATGACGGAATCATCGACCGCCTGGTTATAGAAGAGTGCCACCTTGGTATACAGGGCGTTGGCAAGCAGCGTGTCGTTCTTCTCTGCCTTTGCCTTCGCAATGACCTCGTCGAAAGTCTTGAGCTTCTTGCCGAGGTCAGACTGTGCCATCACAGGATAGGAGAATCCTATTAGAATGGTCAGGGCGGTTATGTATCTTCTCAATATCAACATCATGTGGTTAAACGATGATTCTGGTCTTATGGTAGTTCTCCCTGAACTCTGAGGGGGAGCAGTTCTTCTTTTTCTTAAAGATGCGGTTGAAATTGCTGAGGTTGTTGAACCCGCAGGCAAAACTGATCTCCGCAATACTCTTAGAGGTGTCAACCAGCATACGGCTGGCATAGCCCAACCGCAGGTCGATAATATACTCGCTGAGATTCCTGCCCGTATGCAACTTGAAGAAGCGGCTGAACGCCGAAGGGCTCATGCCGGCAATATCTGCCATCGTGGCAAGACGGATCTCGTCCATGTAATTCTTATTGATGTAGTTCTTCACTTTCAGAATGCGACGGGAGTCACTCTCCGCCTCCACCTTGGCATAGCTGCTGGTGGCAAGGGTACGCGCTCCGTCACACTTGGACAACTCATAGAGTATCGTCATAAACTGAGTGACGGCATAGAAGCCGTCCTTGACGGAGCTTAACGTGTCTATCAGATGGTAGACTTGCATGATGGCGTCGAGCGGGAAACTAAGTCCCTTACGGGCTTCCTGCATCATCTTACGCATCGAGTTGAAAGGATTATGGGACAGGAAACCGTCCTCGCTCAGGTCAAAATAGAACTGGACGGTCACCTCACGGATATTGTCACTCGTACAGGTGTTCTGCTCCCAGACATGCTCCAGGTCGGGACTCGTTATCAGCACCATGTCATACTCCCCGATAATCTCGTTGGAGTCACCTACGATACGGCGCACTCCGGGAGCATGCTCCACAAAGTTCAGTTCAAAGACTTCATGATTGTGAATAGGATAGGTGAACTCTTTCTTCCTGCGGTCAGCAATATAGAGAGAATCCTTACCCATCAAAGGCGTTATCTCATGAATAACCCTGCTCTCCTCCATTCACCTATATCTTTAGTTCCTTCATGATCTCACTCATCCGCTGCAAAGTAGAGATACGCGTCGGCACTAACGGCAGACGGAGCACATTCTGGATATAACCCATCTCGTGGAGCATCGCCTTCACACCGGCAGGATTACCGTCGACGAACAACAAGGAGAAGAGGTCGATGAAACGATGGTGTATCTTACGGGCACCATCATACTCGCCTTTCATCTGCAGGCGGATCATCTTGGAAAACTCACGGGGAAGGGCATTGCCAATCACACTGATGACACCCACCGCACCACAGGATATCATGGGGAACGTCAGGGCATCGTCACCAGAGATGACATCAAAGTCCTTGGGCTTGTTCTTGATAATCTCGTCTACCTGCTCCAGATTACCGCTTGCCTCCTTGATAGCGACAATATTCTGGCAGTCACGGGCAAGACGCACCGTCGTCTCCGCCTTCATATTGACACCCGTCCTGCCTGGGACGTTATAGAGAACCACTGGCAGGGATGTGGCGGCGGCGATAGCCTTGAAATGCTGATAGAGTCCTTCTTGCGAAGGTTTGTTATAATAAGGACATACACTCAGTATGCCATCAACGCCCCTGAAGTCACGGGTCTTCAGTTCCTGAACAATCTCTGCGGTGTTATATCCACCACAACCTACGAGGATGGGCACCCTACCACCTACCAGATCAACAACAAGATCTTTAATCTTCTGTTTCTCCTCTGCCGTCAAAGTAGGTGTCTCACCTGTTGTGGCAAGTATACAGAAGAAGTCAGCCCCGTTATCGAGCTGATACTCAACCAGACGAATCAGCGACTTGTAATCAACCGATCCGTCTTCCAGAAAAGGGGTTATCAGTGCAATTCCTAATCCTTTGAAGATATTATGTACCATAATAGAAATATATTTCTGTCTGCAAAAGTACACAAAAATATCGAAAAAGGTTACGTTATTAACGAAAAATTTACAGAATAGCGAATAATTGTTATCAAATAAAATGGTCACACTGACGAATTCATCAGTGTGACCATGTCAACAGACAGTCGGCAGACTTTATAATTTACGTAACACGACAGCGGAACGAGCGGGGATGTAGAGCTTCAACCACTCCTTGTGGTCTTGCACGTACAATGGGTCGTAATTGGTGATGTGTGTCACACTGTCATCGGCAAAACCGTTTCCTCCAAACTCCTTGGCATCGGTATTGAGGACAACCTCATAAGAACCTGTCGGTACCAGGAAGCCGTAATCGGTATAGGAACGGGTCGGCGAGAAATTGAAGACAAACACAAGGTCACCACGCATATAGCACAGAACCTGGTCGCCATCATCATGCCATATCTCAGTAACAGGGGTTGCCTGGAAATTCCTCTGACTCTTAATCACCTCCAACATCTTGCGGTCGAAGTCACCCAGCCAGTGATAGCACAGGTCCTTATTGTCCACAAGGTTCCATTGACGGCGCGCATATTTGTAACTCCAGCCATTACCTTCACGGGGGAAGTCAATCCACTCGGGATGACCAAACTCATTACCCATAAAGTTCAGGTAGCCACCGTTAATAGCTCCTGCCGTCACCAGACGAATCATCTTATGGAGGGCAATACCACGCTGGGCGATATCGTTCACGTCCTTCTTGGCGAAATGCCAGTACATATCGGCATCTATCAGACGGAAGATAATGGTCTTGTCACCCACCAGCGCCTGGTCGTGGCTCTCACAATAGGAGATGGTCTTCTCGTCAGGACGACGGTTCTTAACCTCCCAGAAGATGCTGCAGACATTGATGTCCTCGTCACGCACCTCCTTAATGGTCTTAATCCAATAGTCGGGGATGTTCATCGCCATACGATAGTCAAAACCGTAACCACCATCCTCAAACTTGGCGGCAAGTCCCGGCATGCCCGACACTTCCTCGGCAATGGTTATCGCATTGGGATTCTCCTCATGAATCAGACAGTTGGCAAGCGTCAGATAACAAATGGCATTATCATCCTCATGACCATTGAAATAGTCACCATACCCTGTGAATGCCTCACCCAGACCGTGAGAGTAATAAAGCATGGATGTCACTCCGTCGAAACGGAAACCGTCAAAGTGGAACTCACCCAGCCAGTAACGGCAGTTGGACAACAGGAAATGGAGCACTTCGTCCTTACCATAGTCAAAACAGAGGGAGTCCCATGCCGGATGCTCATGGCGATCACCAGGATAGAAATACTGGTTGGGGTCGCCTGCCAGATTACCTAAGCCTTCCACTTCATTTTTCACCGCATGAGAGTGGACGATGTCCATAATCACGGCAATACCCATCTTATGGGCTGTATCAATCATCTCCTTCAGATCCTCAGGGGTACCGAAACGGCTGGAAGGAGCAAAGAAGCTGGATACGTGATAACCAAAGGAGCCATAGTAGGGGTGTTCCTGAATAGCCATCACCTGAATGGCATTATACCCGTCCTTCTTGACACGGGGCAGCACATTCTTCGTGAACTCCTTATAAGTACCGACTTTCTCAGCATCCTGTGACATGCCCACATGGCATTCATAGATCAGCAAGGGGTTCTTGCTGGGCTTGAAGTTCTTCTTTTTCCATACATAGGGCTGCTCGGGATTCCATACTTGAGCAGAGAATATCTTGGTCTGGTCGTCCTGAACGACACGACGGCACCAGGCAGGAATACGCTCACCTTCTCCCCCATTCCACTTGACTTTCATCTTGTAAAGCTGCCCATGCTTAATGGCTTTTTCCGAAAGTTTCAACTCCCAGTTGCCTGTGCCTTCAATACGCTTGCACTTGAATTTCTCATTCTCCTGCCAGTTATTGAAGTCGCCAATCAGATAAATCTCTGTAGCATTGGGTGCCCACTCACGGAAGACCCATCCCTTGGCAAGCTTATGCAGACCAAAATAGAAATGACCGGAAGCGAAATCTGTCAGTTTCTGCTTGCCGTTCTTCGTCAACTGGCTGATTTTCCACAAGGCATGGTCATGACGGCCGCGGATAGCATCCTCAAAAGGCTCCAGCCATGAGTCGTTCCTCACCAGACCGATATGCTGAGGCACTTCCACCTTCTTCTTGGGAGCGGTCTTTTTTGCTGTGGTCTTCTTCACAGTAGTCTTCTTTGTTGTTGCCATAGTATCAGATTTATGCTTTTACTTTAAATATTGCTTTCTTAATCTCAGGAACACCGGCGATACAAGGAGCATGACCGTCCTGCGGGAAGAAGATAGCCATCATCCCTGGCTGACAAGTGATATAGCTCTCTGCTGCCAAGTCAGGAATCTTAGTGATGTCTTTCTCAGCATTATACGTGGCAGCAGGCAGGTTCTCACGGGGAGTATAGCCAAAGGTCTCTGCATCCGTAATAGGAATCTGGATGTCAATCATCTTGTCATGGGTCTCTATCACCGCCTCATCAGGGGTCTTACCTTTGGCAATCTGAATGTTGACAAACAGGTCTTTGCCTTCAATCTCATACTTTCCTGCCTCCAGTGTCTTTAAATCGTTGTTCTTCAAGAACTCAATCACTTTAGGGAACAATGGGTTCACTGACTCATAGTTCTTCAGATTCTGTAAACTGTCGATAATCATAATAGCGTATTTTAAGTAGATTTGATATTTATTTCTTGTCAACTTCCCTGCGGCCACGGGTATAATGACCGGTGGTAATGATATTCCCATTAGCGTCTTTCTCAACGAAAGGACCGTCACGGCGGTCATCGACGTATGATCCCTCAAAGCGCTTACCGTCTTTGTCTTGTTCTATAGCAGGACCGTTACGACGACCTTCCTTGAAGACACCTTTGAATTTGGAGCCGTCAGCATAACGGGCAATACCCTCGCCATGGATGGTTCCGTTTTTGAACTGTCCCTCGAAGACATCACCGTTCTTGATGGTCAACTTTCCTTTTCCGTTAGGCTTGTCATTTTGCCACTGCCCCTGATAGACATTACCATTTCTCCATACCAGCATACCGTCTCCTTGTTTGTCACCATTGAAGAACCCACCGGTATACTTATCACCATTGGCATAACGGAAGACACCTTGCCCGGTACGCTCCCCCTGGGCATAGTCACCTTCATAAGTGTCACCATTCTGGAACTTATAGATTCCTTTTCCATGAGGGTTGTCTTCTTTCCACTGTCCCACATACAAGTCTCCGTTGGAATATTTGAAGACACCTTTGCCTTGGCGAAGGTTATTCACATACTGACCATCATAGGAGGATCCGTCAGGCCATGTGAAGACTCCCTTTCCATTCTTCATGTCATCCTTCCACTGACCTTCATAGGCAGCGCCTCCCTGATAGGTATACTTTCCTTGACCCTCACGCTTGTCTGCCTTCCAGTGTCCGTCATAGACATCGCCATTGAAATAGTACATCAGACCATGACCCTGCTGTTCATCAGCATACCATAGTCCTACATATTTATTATTATTCTGGAAATAGAATGTTCCCATGCCATGCTGGTGATCCTGGAACCACTCCCCCTCATATTTCTCTCCGTCCGAGAACGTATAGGTTCCTTGTCCCTGACGCTTACCCTTTACATATTCTCCTTCATACCAGTCGCCATTCTTATAAACAGCACGTCCTTTGCCCTGTGGTTTTCCTCCAACCATCTCACCTTGATAAGTTCCACCATCTGCGGTGGTACATGAGCCCAGTGTGATTTTCTGTGCAAATAATGTCAAAGAAGAAGAGATAAAAAAAATCGATACAATATTGCGTAGTTTCATCATTGATTCAAATTTAAACTTTACAAAAGTAGGAAAAAAAGTGCGACTTTCAAAATTAATTAGCGTATATTAACGCAAGATTCAGATATTTTTGTACCTTTGCACAAAAATAGACATTGAATATGAAGTTTATAGGAATCATTCCAGCACGATATGCCTCCACACGTTTTCCGGGAAAACCTCTGGCATTATTAGGGGGACGACCAGTTATTCAACACGTATATGAAAAAGCCGTTGCCGCTTTAGGAGAAGCTTATGTCGCTACTGATGACCAGCGTATCTATGACGTGGTCACTGCTTTCGGCGGACAGGTTGTCATGACCCGTACCGACCATAAAAGTGGTACTGACCGGATAGAAGAGGCATGTACGATTATCAATACGGATGCCGATGTGATTATCAACATACAAGGTGACGAGCCTTTCATCGCTATTTCACAAATTGAGACACTGAAAGAGCTCTTTAACCATCCGCAGACACAAATCGGAACATTAGGGAAGCGGTTTGAGTCCATGGATGCCGTGATGAATGCGAACTCTCCCAAGATTGTTACTGACAATCAAGGGTTTGCGCTTTATTTCAGTCGTTCAACAATTCCCTATGTCCGTGGAAAGGAGCAGGCAGAATGGCTAAAGCATTATCCTTATCTGAAACATTTAGGCATCTATGCCTATCGCCGTGAGACGCTCCATGAGATTACACAATTGCCACAATCTCCTTTGGAACTGGCTGAGAGTCTGGAACAGCTGCGCTGGCTGGAAAACGGGTATCGGATCAAGGTGGGAATCACTGAAGTAGAGACTGTGGGTATTGACACCCCTGATGATCTCCGACGGGCAGAGGATTTCCTTTTAAAACAAAATAAGGAATGAGATATTTTGTATTCTGTCAGAGTGATCTCGTTCTGGAAAAGACAACAGACGGTTACCGCATACCGACAGAACCGCCTACGGAACTAAAGCCATGGACTACCGTCATGAACGTGGATGGGGAGAAGGCATATCGCATTGACCTTCCCCTATTAGGAAATGAGAACTATGAGATGTGCGGATTGCGGCAAAGTTATTACAAACTGTCGGAGGAGGAATATCTGAAAGCGGGCAAATGCCATGAGTTGCTTTACTGGGATCAGAACACCAAATATTGCGGTGTATGCGGCGGTCTCATGAAATTTCACACAGACATATCCAAACGCTGCGAGCACTGCGGCAAGGAGGTCTGGCCTCAATTAGCGACAGCAGTGATCGTTCTGGTGCGGAAAGGCGATGAGGTACTACTCGTTCATGCTAATAATTTCCGCACAGACTTCTATGGCTTGGTAGCTGGTTTCGTAGAGACTGGTGAGACATTGGAAGAGGCGGTACACCGCGAAGTAATGGAAGAGACGGGACTACATATCAAGAACCTGAAATATTTCGCCTCCCAACCCTGGCCCTACCCTTGTGGTCTCATGGTGGGCTTTACCGCTGATTATGACGGAGGGAAAATACACCTTCAACGGTCTGAGCTATCCAAAGGCGCCTGGTTTGACAAAGACCACCTGCCTCATATCCCTGAGAAATTATCCATCGCCAGACATTTGATAGACGACTGGCTTGAACATATATAAATAAGGAATTGAAAAACCACACGACCATAGCCGACATTTGCCTGATTGTTCTCTTAGGAGTCATTCATCCATTCTCACCATTCATCCACACCAAAAAATCCATGAAGATGAATGACAAGGTGACGGTATATGTGCACCAACGCCCTTCTGACGACTCTCTGCGATCTGCTATCCAACTGGCAGACAAAGAGATGGACGAGATGAGGTATTACTTTCGCAGCCACCATGTGGCTGACGAGGGTTATAACCAAATTGCGGCTCATCACACCAGACTAAGTCAACGACGAGCATTTCTTCAAGCATTACTGACCACTGACTCGCATCGCTACTACAGTTGCGATACTATTGCTGCCAAAGACCGTCCACGCATAGCAGTGAAAACAAGCGGTGGGTATTGGCAAGCGGGACGTTTTGTTGTTTGTCAACGACTCAATGGAAAAGGGATTGCCCAAGACCATGACGGACGTATTATCAGAGGTATCTGGAACGATGACACCATTATTGTTGCTAAACGAACAGACTCACTGGGTGTCTATTTCGGACAGATGAATCACCATTTGAAGGCTTCCGGTCAAGGACTTTATCGTTCCATTGACGGTAACTTCTATGATGGACACTGGCTGGATGACAAGCGGCAGGGATTTGGCTTTGAGTCATCTCCCCATCACCAGCTACGAGTCGGTGAATGGAAAAACGGCCGTTTCCTTGGGGAGCGTTTAAGATATACTTCCGAGCGGATCTACGGCATTGACATCTCCCGCCATCAACATGAGAAAGGACGAAAGCGTTTCCGTATCCACTGGAAGAATATGCGCATCACCTCCTTAGGGAAGAATCATCCGACAAACGGTCAGACATTCCCCATCTCATTTATATATATCAAGGCTACCGAGGGCACGACCATCACGAATCGTTATTTCCGTCAGGACTATGTTCAGGCGAAGAGACACAACATCCATGTAGGTACTTATCATTATTTCTCCATGTCCACGACACCACAGGCACAGGCTGCCCATTTCTTAAAACATGCTATCATCGGCAAGAACGACTTCCCTCCTGTACTGGATGTAGAACCGTCTGAAAAACAAATCAGCATGATGGGGGAAAAGGAATTAATGCGACGCATCAAGGTTTGGATGGAGATAGTAGAACGACGTACAGGCAAACTGCCTATCCTTTATGTCAACCAGATGTTCATCCTTAATCACATGAGGTACGCTGACGACATCAAAAGGAAATACAATGTATGGATTGCTCGTTATGGAGCCTATAAGCCTGATGTTAAACTGGCATATTGGCAACTGTCGGCAACAGGACGGGTGAATGGCATCACCGGCGATGTAGATATTAATGTATTCAATGGCTATCAGGGACAATTCAGCGAGTTCGTCCGGACTGGCTATCACAAATAGAATGGTCCCGTCAACTCCTTATATTCCTCATCACCAAGAGTGATAACATGGTGTTCACGCTCAACAGGATGCTTGACAAAAGATAAACAATAACGCTTGGCTGGTTTTTTCTCTACAGTTCTGAGACCCAACACGCGATGAGGAAAGAAACCGACAAACACTGCCTCATCCTCCATTCTCTTCTTATAATCAAAAGGGACAATCACGGAAAACTCCCCGTCATCCGTCAACAGCCTATAAGCTGCCTGCATCAGTTCTGCATAAGACAAAGTATCTGTATGCCGGGCAGTATGACGCTGAGCATCAGGAGCACCTAGAGAATCCACGAAATAGGGAGGATTACTGACAATGGCATCATATAATCCATCATGCTCCTGCACCGACTCATGCTGAACAATGATCTGATGACGGAAGGGAGAGTTCTCTACATTCTTTATTGCCTGACGACAGGCTCCTTCATCAATGTCAATGGCAGTCACTAATGAGTCGAGGTTCCGCTGTGCCATCATCAAGGCAATCAGTCCTGTCCCCGTACCAATATCCAATATCCGCTTGCCACCCTGTGCCCATGCACCCAGCAATACGCCATCCATCCCCACTTTCATAGCACACAGATCTTGTTCTACTGCGAACCGCTTAAATCTAAACATTATAACTATCAAATACGTTTCCACCTGCAAAGGTAGCAATAATTTATGAATTGTGTCTTGGTCAATTCAAAAAAATGTTGTAATTTCGCATCGTCAAATATATAACAATGGATGGATATAAAATCATCAATGACCCAGTATTCGGGTTTATCAAGATAAGAAAGGGACTACTTTACGATATCGTTCAACACCCTTTCTTCCAACGGTTGAACCGTATCAACCAACTTGGTCTGGCATCTGTAGTTTATCCGGGAGCGCGACATACCAGATTCCAGCATTCACTCGGTGCTCTTCACCTAATGACAGAAGCAGTGAAGTCTCTGACAGAGAAAGGAGTGTATATCTTCGATTCGGAGGAGGAGGCAGTGAAAGCAGCCATCTTGATGCACGACATCGGACATGGACCTTTCTCGCATGTTTTGGAAAACACACTGATCCATGGCATTTCCCACGAAGACATATCATTGTTGATGATGGAACAAATCAATAAGGAGATGCACGGAGCACTCAATCTTGCCATTTCCATTTTCAAAGACCAATACCCCAACAAGATTTTCCACCAGCTCATCTCCAGCCAACTGGACATGGACCGTCTCGACTATCTACGACGTGACTCTTTCTTTACAGGAGTGACCGAAGGAAACATCGGGTCTGCACGCATCATCAAGATGCTGAACGTCAAAGATGACAGATTAGTTGTTGACTCCAAAGGTATCTATTCTATTGAGAATTTCCTCACGACAAGACGCCTGATGTACTGGCAGGTATATTTACACAGAACAGCCGTGGGATATGAGAAGATTCTCGTCAATACATTGTTGAGAGCCAAGGAATTAGCAAATTCTGGTAAAGAACTGTTTGCAACTCCTGCCCTCTCCTATTTCTTGAAAAATCATGTGACGGCAGAATGGTTCTCTACCCATACGGAAGCCTTGCAGATGTATGCTGACTTAGATGACTCTGATATATGGAGTGCGATGAAAGTTTGGAAAAATTCTGACGACATCATCCTTTCCACCCTTGCCACTGACATGCTGGACCGACATCTGTTTAAAGTGGAGATCAGTGAAGAGAAGCCATCTGAGGAATATATCACTGACATTATGGAGAAAATTGCCTTAAAGATGGGCATCTCCAAAGAGGATACCCGCTATCTGGTCACCCTCACCGAGATAGGCAAAGATATGTATAATCCTGCTGATGACAGCATCGGCATTCTTTATAAGGATGGTACCGTAAAAGACATCTCTGAAGCTTCAGAAATATTAAATGTTCAACTCCTTTCTAAAAAAATACGTAAATATTACCTGTGTTATCATCGTTTTTAAGAAAAAAGTAGTATCTTTGCAAGGATTATTAAAAATTTTGCAAAAAGAATGGAATTTACAGCCCAACAAATTGCCAGTTTTATTGGTGGACGTGTGGAAGGTAATGAACAAGCCAAAGTCCACACCTTTGCTAAAATCGAAGAAGGTAAAGAAGGAGCTATCACCTTCTTGTCAAATCCTAAATACACTCATTTTATATATGAAACAAAGGCATCTGTCGTCCTCATTAACGATGATGTAGAATTGGAGAAGCCAGTGAACGCCACACTTATCCGTGTACCAAACGCATACGAATGTGTGGCAAAGCTGATGCAGATGTACGCTGCCTCACTCCCTAAGAAGAAAGGCATTGACCCCTTGGCATTTGTCTCCAAGACAGCAGAGATTGCCGAGGATGTGTACATCGGTCCATTTTGTTATGTCGGTGATGGTGTCAGGATTGGCGAAGGTTCCATGATTTATCCGCATGTGACGATTTATGACGGCTGCCAGATTGGCAAGAACGTCACCATACACGCTGGTTCCGTCATCGGTGCTGACGGTTTCGGTTTTGCTCCCAACGAGAATGGATACGACAAGATTCCACAGATGGGCATTGTCGTTATCGAGGATGACGTAGAGATCGGAGCCAACACTTGTGTCGACCGCTCTACCATGGGACAGACCATTATCCATAAAGGGGTGAAGCTTGACAACCTGATTCAAGTGGCTCACAACTGTGAGATTGGTGAGAATACGGTTATGTCAGCACAGGTTGGTATGGCTGGCAGTACTAAAATAGGAGCATGGTGCATGGTAGGAGGACAAGCTGGTTTCTCTGGACATATCACCATTGCAGACAAGACATTCATCGGTGCCCAAAGTGGTGTCATCAGCAATACCAAAGGGAACGGCGAACAGCTCATAGGAGCACCTGCCATCGACCCGAAGGTGTTCTTTAAGGCTCAAGCCGTCATGAAACGTCTTCCTGATATGTATAAAGAGCTCGGTGCTCTCCGTAAGGAAATTGAAGAATTAAAGAAACAGCATAAAGCATGAAACAGAAAACACTTAAAGGCAGTTTCTCCCTTTTCGGAAAAGGACTGCATACAGGATTAAACCTGACTGTAACCTTTAATCCTGCACCAGAAAACACTGGTTACAAAATTCAGCGCATTGACCTGGAAGGTGAACCCGTCATAGATGCTATCGCGGAGAATGTCGTTGACACCCAGCGTGGAACGGTGATAGGGAAAGGGGATGCCCGTGTCTCTACCGTAGAACATGGTCTGGCAGCTCTCTATGCCATGGGAATCGACAACTGTAAGATTCAGGTAAACGGTCCTGAGTTCCCGATTCTTGACGGTAGCGCCATCCAGTATGTGGAGAAAATTAAAGAGGTGGGCGTTGAAGAGCTTAATGCACCCAAAGACTGGTATGTCATCCGCAAGAAGATAGAGGTGAAGGACGAGAACACAGGCTCATGCATCACCATTCTTCCTGATGAAGATTTCTCCCTTACTGCCATGTGCTCTTTCGAGTCGAAATTCATTAACAGTCAGTTTGCGACCTTAGAGAAAGCAGAGGAGTTCGAGACCGAGATTGCCGCTGCCCGCACCTTCGTCTTCGTCCGCGATATTGAACCTTTGTTGCAGGCAAACCTCATCAAGGGTGGTGATATGGACAATGCCATCGTCATCTATGAGCGACAGACAACACAGGAGCGTCTTGACAAGCTTGCTGATATGCTGCATGTGGAGCACCGTGATGCCACAGAACTGGGATATATCCAGCATAAGCCATTGGTATGGGAGAATGAATGTACCCGCCATAAGCTGTTGGACATCATCGGTGATATGGCTTTGATCGGCAAACCCATCAAGGGGCGCATCATTGCAACCCGTCCCGGACATACCATTAATAATAAGTTTGCCCGCCAGATGCGCAAGGAAATCCGTAAGCATGAGATACAAGCTCCTATTTACGATCCTAACGAAGAGCCCATCATGGATGTCAAGAAGATCCGCGAGCTCCTGCCCCACCGCTATCCCATGCAGCTAGTGGACAAAGTCATTTCTCTTGGTGCCAACACCATTGTAGGTATCAAGAATGTGACGAGTAACGAGCCGTTCTTCCAAGGTCACTTCCCAGAGGAACCGGTGATGCCTGGTGTATTGCAGATTGAAGCGATGGCGCAATGTGGCGGACTTCTGGTTCTGAACACTCTGGAGGAACCGGAGCGCTGGTCTACTTACTTCATGAAGATTGATGACGTGAAATTTCGTCAGAAAGTGGTACCCGGCGATACTTTGATATTTAAAGTAGACCTGCTGGCGCCCGTCCGTCATGGCATCTCTTCCATGAAAGGCTACATCTTCGTCGGCGACCATGTAGTGGCTGAAGCAACATTCACAGCACAAATCGTCAAGAACAAATAAGCAATTATGGCAAATCAAATACATCCTATGGCTTTTGTCGATCCAGAGGCAAAACTGGGCGACAACAACATCATCGGACCGTTCTGTTATATCGACAAGAACGTTGTTATTGGTGATAACAACAAATTATACAACAGTGTCACCATCCATTTCGGTGCCCGTATCGGCAATGGTAATGAATTCTTCCCTGGTGCCAGCATATCCACCAAACCTCAGGATTTGAAATTCCAAGGTGAGGAGACGACTTGTGAGATTGGCGACAACAACTCCATCCGTGAAAATGTCACCATCAGCCGTGGCACAGCCTCCAAGGGAAAGACTGTCGTAGGCAATGGTAACCTGTTGATGGAGAATATGCATGTGGCACATGACTGTGTCATCGGCAACGGATGCATCATCGGTAACTCGACAAAGTTTGCCGGCGAGGTGGAGGTTGACGACTATGCCATCATCTCCGCCACCTGCCTGTTCCACCAGTTCTGTAAGGTGGGCAGCTATGTGATGTTCCAAGGGGGGTCACGCACCAGTCAGGACATCCCACCCTATGTCATCGCCGGCAAGGAACCTGTCCGCTATGCGGGTGTCAACCTGATTGGTCTGCGCCGTCGTGGGTTTGACAATGAGACTATCGAGGCGATTCATGACGCTTATCGTATCATCTACTCCAAGGGTGTCTTGAAAGACGGCATCGCTGAGGCTCGTGCTATCTACCCTGACTCAAAAGAGGTAGAATATATCTGTTCATTTATTGAGAACTCCAAGCGAGGAGTCATCAGATAACAGACTGTTGGACACACTCATCGTCATTACGGGACCTACAGCCGTTGGAAAGACGGAACTTTGCATCGATATCGCAAAGCGCTTCGGCATTCCCATCGTCAATGCGGACTCCCGGCAAATCTACCGGGAACTGCGTATCGGGACGGCAACACCTACAGAGGAGCAGTTGCAGGCTGTCAAGCACTTTTTCGTGGGCAGCATCAGTATTGACGATTATTATAATGCGTCCATGTATGAACAAGAAGTGTTGCAGTTGCTTGACGAACAGTTCAAGCACTCCCCTATCCAACTTCTGACAGGTGGCAGCATGATGTATATTGATGCCGTATGCAATGGCATAGACGATATTCCTACCATCCGTGAGGACATCCGTGAGGAGATGAAGCGACGCTACGAACAGGAGGGACTTGAAGCACTCTGTGAAGACCTGAAACGACTGGACCCTGAACATTATGAGGTAGTGGACAGGAAGAATTACCGCCGTGTCATCCATGCCCTGGAGATATGCTACCAGACGGGAAAGACTTACACATCCTTTCGCAAGCAGGAAAAGAAACAACGCCCTTTCCAAATCGTGAAGATCGGTCTTCATCGTGACCGGGAGGAACTCTACCACAGAATCAACCAGCGTGTCGACCAGATGATGGCTGACGGTTTGCTGGACGAAGTGAAGTCATTGAGTGATAAACGTTGCAACAATGCTCTTAATACGGTGGGATATAAGGAGATGTTCACCTATCTGGACGGCACATGGACACTTGAAGAAGCTGTTGAACGGATGAAAGGCAATACCAGACGTTATGCCCGCAAACAGCTGACATGGTTTAAGCGGGATGAGCAGATGCGATGGTTTCATCCCCATCAGAAAGAAGATATATTGAACTACATATCGAAATATGAAGAAATACATTGAAATGATTTGCCAGGCATCTAAGAAGTTCTGGCAGTGGTATAAAGGATTGTATCAAGGACGGAAATGGTATGCGAAAACTGGAATTGGCTTTGCATCCTTCATTGTCGTCTTCCTCCTCTACCTCTTCATGGTAGACATTAATTTCCTTTGGCTCTTTGGTAAGTCGCCTTCACTGAATGCAATCATGCATCCCAAGACGACACAGGCATCCGAGCTTTACAGCGCTGATAATGTATTAATTGGTAAATACTTCAGTGAGAACCGCACACCAGTGGTTTATGAAGAGGTGAACCCTGTATTCTGGCGTGCGCTCATCGATACGGAAGACGAGCGTTATTTCCAACATTTCGGTATAGACTTCCAAGGTGTGTTCGCTGCCCTTAAGGACTATGTGGTACACCATGACGCACGTGGTGCCTCTACCATCACCCAGCAGTTAGTGAAAAACATGTTCCGTGTCCGCACGGAGTACTCTACGGGTCTCCTGGGCTATATCCCTGGTGTCAAGATGCTCATCATGAAGAGCAAGGAATGGATAACGGCGGTTAAGCTGGAGATGTTCTTCGACAAGAAGGAGATCCTTACCATGTACGCCAATACTGTTGACTTCGGCTCTAACGCCTTTGGCATCAAGACAGCAGCAAAGACCTATTTCGGTACGACCCCACAGAACCTGACTCCTGACCAGTGTGCCATCCTCGTGGGATTATTGAAGGCAACCACCTATTATAATCCACGTATCAATCCTAAGAACTCGTTCTCCCGACGCAACGTAGTTCTTAACAACATGCTTGCACACCAGGACATCTCCAAAGAGGCGTATGACACACTGACACAGAAACCCATCGACCTCGACTATAGCGTGGAAAACAACTATGATGGTCAGGCTCTCTACTTCCGCGAGGCTGTCAAGTCGGAACTGCAGGCTTGGTGCAACGAGAATGACATTGACCTCTATAAAGATGGTCTGAAGATTTATACGACGGTGGACACCCGTATGCAGAAATATGCTGAGGAGGCTGTCACCAAACAGATGCGCATCATCCAAAGGAACTTCGATAACCACTGGCTCGGTATGAACCCTTGGCGCGACGAACATGGACAGGAGATTCCTCACTTCATCGAGGACCTTGCCAAGAAGTTACCTTATTATAAATTCCTCAACCAGAAGTTTAATGGCAACAAGGACTCCATCGACTATTATCTGAACAAACCCCATAACGTCAAACTCTTTGACTACGAGGAGGGATTCATCGAGAAAGAGATGTCTACCATGGACTCTATCCGCTACATGGAACATTTCATGCATTGCGGTTTCGTTGCCATCGAGCCACAGACAGGTCATGTGAAGGCATGGGTCGGCGACCTTGATTTCAAGACATGGAAATATGACAAGGTGACCGCCATGCGTCAGCCTGGCTCTACCTTCAAGCTCTTTGTCTATGCCGAGGCAATGAACCAGGGCATCACTCCATGTGACACCCGTCAGGACTCCTATTTCTCTATGAAGGTGATGGATCACGGACAGGAAGTCACATGGGCACCCCATAATGCGGATGGTCGTTTCTCGAATGCCAACATCACCCTCAAGCAGGCTTTTGCCATGAGTGTCAACTCCGTTGCCGTAAAACTCGGTCAGGAGGTGGGTATTGAGAAAATTGCCAAGACGGCTCATGACATGGGTATCAAGAGTGAGCTCAACCCAACTCCTGCCCTCGCCCTTGGCTCCAGCGATGTCAATCTGTTGGAACTCGTCAATGCGTATTGCACCCCTGTCAACGATGGCAAGGCACATGACCCTGTCTTGGTGACTCGTATCCTCGACCGTGACGGCAATGAGATTTACAATGCCGCCGAACGTGAGGAGAAACAGGTGCTGTCAGCAAAGAGTGCATTCTATGTCCAGCAACTCCTGCAAGGGGGTATGCACGGTACCAGTAACGCCCTCTACCGTTTCGTCATCAAACACATGAATGACACGGACTTCGGCGGTAAGACGGGTACATCCAACAACCACTCCGATGCGTGGTTCGTAGGAACAACACCAAAACTCGTCGTCGGTGCCTGGGTAGGTGGCGAGTACCGTTCCATCCACTTCCGTACCGGTCAGTTAGGACAAGGCAACCGCACGGCACTGCCTGTCTGCGGTAATTTCCTGCAACTAGTCCTTGACGACCCAGCCTTTAAACACTACTGTGCTAAGTTCTCTGTCCCCAAGGATCTCGATGCCAATGCCATGGTATATAATTGTGGTGGCTATTTCAAGGCGGTGGCAGATTCTGACTCTCTCGCTACCGACAGCATCCAACACCTGGAGATTCCTGCCACAGAAGGACAGGTTGAAGGCACGACACCTGCACCTGCAGAACAGAATGCCAACCAGCAGCCTCTTCCCTCTCAGCCGCAGAATGCCGAGGAACCTAAAGAGTAAATAATGACATCATTCCGAACCGATGTAGAGGAAGAGCAGTCCCAGCAACATCAATGCGAGGTCCAGTGCCTTGGCTCGTAGGTTTCTCTCATGAAACAGCACAACCCCGAACATGAAACTGACGATGACACTGCCACGTCTTACCATAGACACGACACTGATCATGGCATCAGGAATGGAGAGCGAATAGAAATACATGAAGTCAGCTGCCGACAAGAAGACACTGACACCGATGATAGCCCATGACCAATGGAAAGGTGTCGTCGTGTGATGCTTGGGCCACCACATCACCAACAACAGGAAGACCATCATCACACACTGATATAACGTGAACCATGACTGCACCATCATACGGTCAAGTCCTACACCACCCTGGTCCTCCGGTGCCATCAGGAACTTGTCATACAATCCACTGACGGCTCCTAACATGGCTGCACCGATGGTCATATAAATCCATTTGTCATGACGGAAGTCTATGCCTTCCTTCTTCCCGCTTTTCCTCAACAGGAAATACGAGAGGATCGCCATCAAGACACCAGCCCATTGCCAACCGTTCAACTGTTCTCCGAAAACCAGCAGGGCACCCACCAGCACCATCACGGGTCTGGTGGCATTGATAGGACCCACAATGGTCAACGGAAGGTTCTTCATGGCAAAATAGCCAAGAATCCAACTTGACAGCACCAGTATGGCTTTCAATAGGATGTATTTGTGCATCTCCCATCCACCACTTCCCACATGGAAGATACTCTCATCAAGTATGTCCGTTGTGCCGCTCAGGATAATCAGCGGCAGGAATATCAAAGAAGAGAAAAAGGTGTTGAAGAAAAGGACGGGCATCACTGCATTATCCTTCAGTGCCACCTTCTTCAATGTATCATAGCAGCCTAACAGTGCTGCCGACATAAATGCTAATATTAACCAAGTCATTTCAATAGCTCCCTCTACAAAAAGGACAGTGCATGCTGAAACTCAGCCTGCACTGTATTCCCAATTATTTAAGACTTATTAATCGAGTCCGAACAAGGTACGGAGTCCGCCGTCAACACCAGAGAAACCCATGAAGGCAAGACTGAGCAGACCTGCGGAGAGCATGACGATAGCCATGCCACGCATTCCCTTGGGGATATTCACCAACTCCAGCTGCTCACGCATGCCAGCAAAGACGGTCAGTGCCAAGCCGAAGCCTATGGCTGTCGAGAAGGCATAGACGACAGACTGCAGCAGGTCGAAGTCTTTCTGGATGACGAGGATAGCGACACCCAATACCGCACAGTTAGTGGTAATCAGGGGCAGGAAGATACCCAGTGCCTGATAGAGTGCGGGTGACACCTTCTTCAAGACGATCTCCACCATCTGCACCAGAGAGGCGATGACGAGGATGAAGGCGATGGTCTGCAGATACTGCAAGCCGAAAGCGTCGAGCACATATTTCTGCACCAGCCATGTCACGATGGTGGCAAGGGTCAACACGAAAGCGACAGCTGCGGACATTCCCAGTGAGGTGTCCACTTTCTTAGAGACACCCAGGAACGGACAGATGCCTAAGAATTGTGACAACACGATGTTGTTCACAAAGATAGCGCTAATGAAAATCAATATATATTCCATATTCTTGCGATATTTCGATATTACGATATTACGAATTGCCACGCAAACGATTGACGATAGCAATCAGGAAGCCGAGGGTGATAAATGCACCTGGAGGCAATACGAAGAGCAGGATGTTATAGGTCTCCGGAACAAGGGTGAGTCCAAAGATAGAACCTGAGCCCAGCAGTTCACGACAGATACCCAGCAGTGTCAGACCGATCGTAAAGCCCAGTCCGATACCGATACCATCAAACAGAGAGGCAATGGGACTGTTCTTCGCAGCGAAAGCCTCAGCACGTCCAAGGATGATACAGTTCACCACAATCAGCGGGATGAACAAGCCCAGTGCCGCATCGATATCAGGCAGGAAAGCCTTGATAACCAACTGCAGAATCGTCACGAAGGCAGCGATCACCACGATAAACACAGGGATGCGCACCTTATCAGGGGTGATGCTCTTCAGACAAGAGATCACGAAGTTGGTACAGATCAGTACTGCCATCGTGGCAAGTCCCATCGACATACCATTCATGGCAGAGGTGGTAGTGGCAAGTGTAGGACACATACCCAGCATCAAGACGAACGTAGGGTTCTCCTTGACGATACCATTCTTAATAATATCTATATAGTTCATAGCTTATTCCTCCTTATTTTGTTCGGTAGCTCCAGTGGCAGCATCAGCAGGTGTTGCCTTGTAAGCCTTGTAAGCATTATTAATCGCCAAGAGGAAAGCACGGCTGGTAATGGTAGAGGCAGTGATGGCATCCACCTGTCCGCCGTCTTTCGATACGGTGAGGGGTTCTGCAGGATCTTTCCCGATAATATCACCCTTCTCGCCCTTCTGGAACCATTTGTCAGCCTTGGCACCGAGTCCCGGTGTCTCCGCATGCTCCAGCAAGGTATAGCCGAGTATCTTACCTTCGAGATTGAAACCAACCAGTACTTTCAGGTCACCGCCAAAGCCACCTGTGGTGCTCTCGACAGCTGCACCCAGGTCCTTCTTCTGGGCATCCTGTATCTGATAGATGATATAGGTGAGTTCCTTCCCCTTAGCATCGTTCTGCTTCACGGTATCCGTCTTGGCAACCACCAAGTCATTACATACCATGACGCTCTTGATACCATCGGCAAGTGCCTTGGTCTTCTGCTCGTTGATAGGACCTTCCGTCAAGTGGTTGACAAAAGCAAGGATACCACCCATGATGACTGCTACTCCTGTGAGTACCAGTGCCATATTCGTCAAAGATGATTCAAGTTTCTTCATTCTTCTTTCCTCCTCTTATTTTTTGGCAGGCACTTCACCGAAGCGCTTGGGTTTCACATAAGTATTAATCAGCGGAGTGAACGCATTCATAATCAGAATAGCGAACGACATTCCCTCGGGATAAGCACCCCAGTTACGGATGACAACGGTAAGGAATCCGATAGCCACACCATAGATGAGCTGTCCCTTCGGGGTCATCGGTGAGGTGACATAGTCGGTAGCCATGAAGATAGCACCCAGCATCAGTCCACCAGAGAGGATGACACTGACAGGATCGGCATAGATAGGATTGGCAAGATGCATCAGACCTGCGAACACAAAGACGGTACAGATGATGCTGACGGGGATATGCCATGTGATGATCTTCTTCCAGAGCATATATACCAGTCCCAGCAACAAAGCCAGTGCACAAATCTCACCCATCGCTCCGGCACCGTCGGGATGGTTACCGAGGAAGAGACTCATGGAGTCAGGCAGTTTGTCAAGCACAGAAGCGTCACCGCTCTTAATAGCCTCTTTCATGATGGCAAGCGGAGTAGCACCCGTCTCTGCGTCAAGATAACTGGTCAACTGTCCCACCTTGGGCCATGTCGTCATCTGTGCAGGGAAGGCAACCAACAGGGCAGCACGTCCTACCAATGCAGGATTGAAGAGATTATTACCCAGTCCTCCAAAGGTCATCTTACCAACACCGATGGCAAACAAGGCACCGATGATGATAATCCAGATAGGGAGGTTGCTGGGGAGATTGAAACCAAGCAGCAGACCCGTCAGGACGGCAGAACCGTCGCAGATGGTAGTGCGCTCGTTTTTCAGCATAAACTTATTGATAGCCCATTCGAAGAGGACGCAGGCTGCGACACTCGTAGCACAGACAATGGCTGAGCCAATGCCGAAGAAATAGAACGAGACGAGCAGGGCGGGCAGCAGGGCGATAATCACACCGTACATGTTGCGCTCCACCGTATCGGTTCCATGTGCATGGGGCGATAATGATACAATTAATTTTCCCATTGTATTTTACTTTTTTACCTTTTTACTTTTTAGCAGCACGGCTGCGAATGATTCCCATTACTGTTGACTTACCCATGCGGATGTTGTCGAGCAACGGACGATGGGCAGGACAGGTGAACTGGCAAGAGCCACACTCGATGCAGCTGACCACATCCTCATGCTCTGAGCGCTCCCAGTTCTGTACGGCGGCAAGTTTAGCGAGCAGATAAGGCTCCAGACCCATCGGACAGACGCTGACACACTTGGCACAGCGGATACAGGGCTGTGGCTCCTTGCGGACAGCCTCGGCACCGGAGATAATCGTCACGGAGTTAGTACCCTTGCAGATAGGCACCTCGACGGAGGTCAGTGCCTTACCCATCATCGGTCCACCAGCCAGCAGCTTATTATCGCCCTCAGGCATACCGCCGCAAGCCTCTATCAGGTCTTTCATCGGTGTTCCCATACGTACAAGGAAGTTACCGGGATTGGCAAGACGCTTACCGGTCACCGTGGTATAACGCTCAAAGAGGGGTTTATGCTTCATCACTGCCTCATAGACAGCGAAGGCTGTACCTACGTTCTGCACGATAGCACCCACATTGACAGGAATTGCGGGAGGTGCTGGCACCTGACGACGGATGACCGCATCCACCAACTGTTTCTCACCACCTTGCGGATAACGCTGTTTCAAAGGAACGACCTCTACCTGATAGGCAGAGCCATTGAACTTCTCTGCGCACTTCTGGGAAAGCAGTTCTATCGCCTTGGGCTTGTTGGTCTCGATACCGATATAACCTGTAGTTACCTTGGCACCTTTCATCAGCAGCTCCAGACCAATCAGGATCTCATCGGCATGCTCCATCATCAGGCGATAGTCAGCAGTGATATAAGGCTCACACTCTACGGCATTGATAATCACACACTCTGCTTTTGCCGTAGGTGGAGGAGTCAGTTTGATGAAGGTGGGGAAACAAGCACCACCCATACCAACGACACCAGCATCCTTGATACGGTTGACAATCTCCTCAGGAGTGAGTTCCGGATGAGCCTCCACCGTCTCCAACTTATCGGAACGGTCAATAGACTCCTCCCACTCATCGCCTTCCACATTAATAATAATGACGGGTTTGCGATAACCTGTAGCGTCAATTGCCGTGTCAATCTTAAACACGGTACCACTGACGGATGAGAAAATAGGTGCAGAGACGAAACCACCAGCCTCGGCAATCATCGTACCCACCTTTACTTTGTCACCCTTGGCGACAACAGGCTTGGCAGGAGCACCGATATGCTGAGAGAGTGGGAAGATAGCCTGCTTGGGAAGTGCGGCAACCTTGGTCACTACCTCATGGGTCAGTTTATTCTCTTCGGGGTGGATACCACCAATACGGAATGTTCTTACGTTCATGCTTGTTCCTCCTTTTCTACTTTAGGGTTACTAGAATCATTCGGAGTATTCGGAGTATTCGGAGTACTCGGAGTATTCGGAGCACTATCCACTGGCTTGGGTTTAGGAGCCGGGAAGTTAACAGCATGGATAGCCTTCGTAGGACAAGCCTCCACACACTTTCTGCACAGACGGCACTTGTTGAAGTCGATGTAAGAGACATTTCCTTCTATCGTGATGGCACCGAACTTACATTCTTTCTCACACTTGCCACAACCGATACAAGCAGCCTTACAAGCCTTCATGGCTACAGGACCCTTGTCTTTGTTGACACAAGACACGAAGACTCTCCTACCCTTCACACCCTTCTTACGAAGTTCGATGATGTGACGGGGACATGCCTTCACGCAAGCACCACAAGAGGTACATTTCTCCTCGTCAACCTCGGGAAGTCCTGTCTCAGGATTCATGTGGATGGCATCAAACTGACAGGCGGCAACACAGTCGCCACATCCCAGACAACCGAAACCACATGCCGTCTCACCGGCACCACACGCATTCATTGCCGCACAAGAACGCAAGCCACTGTACTCTGCAATCTTTGGACGGAGGTCGCAAGTACCGTTACAACGGACGACAGCTACCATCGGCTCACCATTGGCGATTGCCATTCCCAGCAAATCAGCCACTTTACCCATCACTTCCTGTCCACCGACGGGGCATTTCAAACCGTCAAGACTTCCTGCGTCAGCACCTTTCACCAATGCGTCAGCAAGACCGCCACAGCCTGCAAAGCCGCATCCACCGCAGTTGGCACCTGGCAACAACTCTGTCACCTGTGCGATACGGGGATCTTCGTAGACAGCGAATTTCTTGGAGCAGACATACAGTACAATAGCGGCTATCAAACCGATGCCACCTAATACCGCAACCGCAATCAAAATAAAATTCATAATTCTTTGTATTTGTTTTAGTTATATTTAATTATTCTATGACAAACGCCATCTTCCTGCGCATCCGGTGACGCAGCAGGAACAACAGTCCGTAGTATGGTATTAATGACAACAGACCGCTTATAGCAGCCACCCCCTCGTCATGAGTTTGCCATAGTACAAGTACCAAGACAGTAACCATCAGGAGGAATGGCAAGCCGAAAGCCCATAACAAGGCACGGGCTGCCACATCACCCGAGGCAGACACTGTCACAGCGTCGCCTACCTTTAAGGAAGAGCCTTTCGTCTGGAACACATCTACGAATTTCTCTTTCGCCTCAGCAGCATTACAATAGCCTGCCACTTTGCATGAGGCACACGCTGAAGTCTGAAGGATACGTACGTGTACACATTCCTCCTCGATGCTGTCAACGATGCCCTCATGACGAATTTTGTGATTCATAGTTTGTAATCTCGACTTAGCAAATGCAAAGGTACGATAAAAAAGTGAATTAAAGGCGCATGTTATAAATTATTTTTGAAAAATATTCGTAATCGTTTGCAATTATCCATACTTTTAATTACTTTTGTATCGTCTTAAGCATAAAACGATGAAAGCAACAGAGCAAACAATCCAGCAAATCGAGCGTGCCATCCGCAAGGTGGCAGACAAGTTTCCAACCAATGAGGAGAGTGGTATCCTGACTGACATTCACCTGAGAGTGAACCAGGACACCGGTGAGTTGGTGGCATTCGATGATGATGATAAGGAAATCACCAGATGTATTATTGAACAGTGGATAGATAATAAGGATGATGATTTCTATAAGGACGTGGCTGGTGTGCTCCGCTCTGTGCTGTCAAGACAAAAGGATATGATAGAGAAGATGGCGATACTCAAGCCCTACTCCTTCGTACTGGAGGATGAGGACCATGAGCATTTGTCAGAACTGTACCTCGTCGATGACGAGACCGTCATCATCGACCATGAGTTAATGGAGGGACTGGACAAGGACTTGGACAGTTTCCTGGAGAATCTTCTCAAAGACTAGACAGCAATAGCATCAATAGCCTTCGCGGAACATCCGTTCTGCACCAGAAGCGTCAGGATTACCTCCCGCTTCTCCTGGTATATCAGGAATCTCAAGAAGCGGCTCATCTTCCCAGCTTTCGTCAGAAGTTGTCTCTTTAATATCGTTCTTCTGTGCGGTATCAACAGGTATACGCACCTGTTCCATTTGTGCGTTATGGTCTGTCTTTACCCGGAAGCGGTTACATCCTGTCAGTGTCAGGACTGCCAATGCAGTTAAAACATAGAAACTCTTTTTCATCATACTTATAGTTTTGCGCTTGTTATCTGATACGTAACACATCACCGACTTTTATCTGATAATCAGGTGTCAAGTCATTCATCTTATAAAGATGTTTCAAACGAATACCATAGCGTTGGGAGATGGTATACATGGACTCACCATCCTTCACGACATGCGGACGATGCTTATATTCCTTGGGGGCATTGCGCCGCTTCTTCTGCAGCCAGACGAACTCTCCTTCCTCCAACCGGGCATCGCGGTCGTTCTCATTATACTTCGCTAACTTCTTATAGGAGACATCATACTCTGCACCTATGGTCCGATAGGTGTCTCCAGCCTTCGCTATCACATAGTAATTCTGATTAAACGCATATACCCGATGAGCCGATTGTCCTTGCCAGGGCTGCTGGGCAGAAACTTTGCCTCCGTCGTACTCATATAACTTGTAAAGCTGAATGATATCTATCAGCTGGATGGCATAGCGGGGGTTGGTGGCATAGCCACAGGACTTCAAGCCATAAGCCCATCCTTTATAGTCCGTCACCTTTAGCTTAAACAACGAGCTATACCGATTACTGGTGACAAGGAACTTGGAATGGTCCTCGAAACTCTCCAAGACACTATTATAGGCACGGAAGCACTCATTATTCTCATCATCGTCATGATAGACAGCCCTGCCTGTCCATCCATGACATTTGATGCCAAAGTGATTGTTACCTTTGACCGCTAACTCACTCTTACCGGCACCGGACTCCAGAACGGCTTGCGCCAGGGTAATGCTTGCTGGAATACGGTAACGTCTCATCTGGTCGATGGCTACATCCTTATATTGATCAAAGTATTGCTGAAACGGACGATTCCATTGCATCTGTGCCATTGCCGGAACAGATATGAAGAATATGAACAATATGGCAAGAAAACTCTTTTTCATGAACTATTCTCTATTTATGTTGCAAAAGTAAGGAAAAATAATTATATTTGCAACAAAAATCGGAATAATATGGAACTATTAGATATTAAATCCACCATAAAAGTGGTGAATATGGAGGAATTATCTGAGACGGAAAGGGTTTTGGTTCATCATGCCATCGACTCAACCGCTCATTCCTATGCCCCCTACTCTCACTTCAAGGTAGGTGCTGCCGTCTATCTGGAGAATGGAGAAATTATAACAGGATGTAACCAGGAGAACGTATCCTATCCTGCCGGTATTTGTGCTGAGCGCACTGCCATCTATGCCGCCGGAGCGCAATACCCCACGGTTCCCATTGTGATGATTGCCATAGCGGCACGCGGCACTGACGGTGAGTTGCAGAAGGTGCCTATCTCTCCCTGCGGCATATGCCGGCAGGTGATGGTGGAGACAGAAAGCCGTTTCCATCGCCCCTTACACATTCTGCTATATGGGAAAGAGAAAATCTATATCATCGAGGGCATCAAAGAGCTGATGCCACTGAGCTTTACAGATTTCTAAGATCGCCTATCTGCCTCTGATAGGCTGGTGACTCCTGCTTGATGGAGAAGTTATAGAACAGGTTATCGGTATCAAAGGTGACGAAGTGTTTCTCACCTTGTATGTCATCCTTCGGGGTTTCCCAGATGATGTCAATAAAGTCATCTGAGTCTGACAACTCTAATGTGCGGAGGATACAGTTCTCAAAAGAGAAGTTTGTCCCATCTCCCATGACAACGTCTTCCTCATAACCTGTAACTAAGGTATTATCACAAATGATGACACTCTCACTGTCAAAGCGAAGGGCTACACCCCTGTCTGCAGAGAACGGATAGAACTGTGCCAGCGTAGAGTGATTGATACTCACCTTGGAGCCAATGACATTCAGACAGTCGCCTAAGGTGTTGGTTATCCTGCAACTGTCGACAGAAACCGTCGTTTCCTTTAAATCCAGACCTGTTCCTTTACAGTTCTGTATGGTACAACGAAGGAGTGACAAGGACGTGGCGGCATCACAGGAAATACCTGTACAGCTGCTACGTATCTCACAATCAGTCAGAACGTTACCAACAGATGACTCATAGAAGAAGATTCCTTCCCATTGTCCGCTGATGCGGTCGTATGGCAGGTAAGAGAACATACGGTCAAGGCGGTCACCACGGAACAAACAGCTGTCTGCCTCTAACGTGCCGTTAACCACGATTCCTGCTCCGTCATGGAAATACAGTTGCGCATGGGAGAGTGTCAGCGTAGCGTCCTTCTTGATAATAATACCGTTATAAAAGACTATCGGCTGTTGTTCGTCTATCGTCATATCCTCTTCGACGACCAGTGTCTCCTTGTAGACAATAGCCTTCCAGCTGTAGGCACTGAGCTTGACGGGCTGTTCCTTCCCGTTTTCCAAAGAGAATATCAACAGATCCTCTATGCGCTTAGGATCTTTCTGCTGTGTCTCCGGTGCCGTCAGTTCAACAAACACCCGGATAGAGTCGCCCTTGCGTACCTCAAAGTCATAGGCGACAGAATCAACGTAGTTTCCATCGACGTTGACACGGAAACCGGATTTGGAGGGTTGGACAAGACGGACTTCGCTGATGCGGATGCCAGCATTACCTTTATTATATACCCAGAAGTCGTAAGTGCGAGTTGATGTCTTGCTGAAGACGGTGTCCATCGCCACACTGTCAACGGAGAAATTCAGCATGGCGGATGCGTCTGACGAGAACTTGTCGTTGTCAGAACAGCCTACGAAAAGCGTAGACAGGATGAGTAGTAATAAAGGAATCCGTTTCATCTGAAATAGAAACGGACTCCTTGTTGTTTTATTGCTTTTATTTACCAAAATATCTCTTTAACAAACCTGCGAAGCCGGCACCATGACGTGCCTCGTCCTTAGCCATCTCATGAACAGTATCATGGATTGCGTCAAAACCAGCAGCCTTAGCATTCTTGGCAATACGGAACTTATCCTCGCAAGCACCAGCC
>OCVV011113630.1_pt1 | contig 41240 bp, 62 predicted proteins | sample 1539721 | NCBI WGS metagenome assembly OCVV01 (sample SAMN02144230, study PRJEB22623) | gut metagenome | biome: sheep rumen | host: Ovis aries | place: New Zealand | reverse complement strand
TTGGTGCGTCGCAAGGCGGTGATGTATTTACGAACATACAAAATGTTGCAATAAGTCCGACTGACCGGTTAAAGCGTGCAAACATGGCGGCTGGCGCGTCTACTGTATTGAATGGTTTAGGTGGTTGGGCGATGTTTGGTGCTAAAGCGGCGGCAGCAAGACAATTCATGAAAGAGGCCGGGAAAAATTATGGGAAACGTTATGCTTTGGCGGCAGGTGAAGGTGTTCTTGGTATGGGGGCAGAATCCTTGACTGAAGGCGCAGACCAGGGTTTGTTTAATTATTTTTCATATAATATGGGTGATGATAAAAGAGCCGAGCGTATGAACGGGTATGTAATGGCGTTAGTGTTAGGTGCTGTTGGCGGCGTGCTATCTGTTCCGGCAAAAGTATTTAATGAATCATTACAGATATATAGAGAACAAATTTTGTCAGGGAAAATTGATGCTGATGCGCCCGAATTTATAAAACAATTAAGTGTTGGAGTTAACGCTGCACACAATACCGGATTGTATACCAGAGAACAGGTTTTAGACATGGTTTTAGACATGGCATCTCCGGAGGGTGTTGAAAATATTAAAGAAAGACAAAAAGGTGCAATCCTTGGTATGTTAGATAGAGCAACACCAGAAGTTGCGTCTTATGTGCGTAATCTTGGTGCCGAAGAATCTGCGAGATTTATGAATGACTTAAAGGTTATAGACCAAACGGTATATAAGAATATGCCAGAAGGTATTGATGACCAAACGAAAGTTATGGTTTCGCGTGCGATGCAGGGTATAGCGAGTGTTGTTACGTATTATGGCGGTGATTTTAGGATGCCTAAAATTGAAATACGTAATACTGAACCGATGGCATATGAACCAGATACAAATACGTTGTATATAAACACAGAGACTACTGGCGAAGCAATAGATTTTCCAATGGTACAAGATAAAAATATAAGTCTTATAAATCCTGTACAGCGTGGTATTTTACATGAATTGGGACATTTGTTGGATACACAGTTGGGGCGTGGAACAAACTTTGAAAATTTCATGCCGACATACTTTGATGCCATAGCGAAAGTTTACGGCAAGGAAAAAGCGGCGTCAGTTAAATCCAAAATGGATGCGAGTGGTGCGCGTGATGCGTTTGCACGTTCAATGGAACCGGGTGACGTAAAAGAAAAACAAAAAGATAAAATTACAGAAACTGTAAATGAAAAGAATACAGCTGAATATTTTGCGTATGCGATAGGTCGTCTAGGTGCAAAAGTAGGCAAAGTATTTGGTATGGGCGGTGGCGAAGTAGCGCAGCATATAGACGCAATAAATGCAATGGCACAAATGGTAAAGATACCATCGATACAAAAAGCGTTGTCTGCATATCAAACAGCATTAGAGACTCTTGTTAAAAACAATAGCAAAACAATTATTGATATGGCAAAAGCGCAAGGTGAAGAAGGGTTGGCAAGAAAGATACAAGACTTCGTTGCCGGCGACAATTTGGCATTAACGAAAGAAGAAGTGCTTGCGTTGTATAAAGTTTTGAAGACTTACACAAATGTAGATGCGGCTGCGATAATAGATAAAGCGTTTGATGGCACAAAGATTGAAACATTTATGGAGCGTGCCGAAAGAGAGTATGGTGACAGCATACAAAAAGAAGGCATGACCGTCGGTGAATTACAAAAACGCGCAAACCAAAAAGCCAATAGAGAAGTTCGTAGATTGCAATCCAGAGATAACGCGGTTGTATCGGAAGAGGATTTGCCTAATTTTGAAATGTCAGAATCTGTGGTTGATGTGTCTGATTTGTTAGGCAGTCAGAAAAAACAATTCAAATCCGCACTTATGAAAAGAACCGATGCGAAACCGGATGGTGTGAACTACGAGGATGACGTAAAAGAAGTTTCTAAAATTATGAAAGATGCTGGTAAAGCACCAAGATGGTTTACGCGCTTTTTTGCCAATGGTGATATTACAACCGGTTTGTGGGCGTTAGGCGGAAAGAAACTGGTTGAACATTTTGATTTAATTGGTCGTATGAACCGTGTGTCTAATGCGGCGACAAGTTCGTTATTAGATTTTGATGCTAAATTAAAAAAGGGCATGGGGTTCAAATCTAACATTGAACGGGATAAATTTGAGAATCAGGCATCGATTAACAGTATTGATGTTGATTATGCTGTTGACCCGTTGACTGACCAAATCGTAGGATTAAAAATATCCCCGTTGGTCGCCATGAACCTTTATAATAATGCGAAAAGTACTGTCGGGCGCAGAAAGGTATTGAATACTTTCGGTGGCAACGAGCAACAAATGAACAAAGTGTTGAATTCGTTGACCGACGAACAAAAGAAAGAAGCGGACTTGATGATGGATTTCATCAAAGAAAACTGGAAATATTATAAAGAGTCATTTGAACAAGAGGGCGACGAAATAGATGAAGAACCGTATTGGCCTATTGCTGATGCTGAGCATATAGCGTTTGGTGACCGTCGTATTAATTCTACGTTCGGAAGAAAAGACGATGCGAACGGAATGATTTCATTAGACGTTGACGCTCGTGAGGTGTTTAATAGTTATGTTCAGAGAACGGCTGGGGCAAAGGAACATTTGTATGCAACGATACAAAGAATGAAGGATTTGTTTGGGTATCAAGCGGATTTGGGTATAGATAATCCGACAACAGAGGTGCGCAAACTATCACAACAAATGTTTGAAAACTCAAAGAAGATTCGCGGATTGGGTTTAATGAATTTGGGTGACGAATCCAAATATAACAAATTCATGGATTTGATTGATGACTTTTTACAAAAGCACGAATCGTCATTGGTTGGTTCTGAATCATTAAATATTGTGGCGCGTAATTTGACTAGCGGTTTATTACAATGGAAGCCAATTCAATTTATGAAGAATTTGGCTAACGCTGCAGGTTATTGGGGATTGGTCGACAGTGGTTCGCAAATGCAGTATTGGAAAGATACCGCGTGGGCAGCAACGCATCCTATTGATGCTGCAAAATATATGTTTGAAAAAGTGCCGTATATTCGTAATAGATTTAGAGGTCAAAATATAGATGAAGCATTAACGCAACAAACGGCTGGGCAGGATTCTTTGTTAATGAATTGGGCAAAGAATACAGACAAATTGTCAAAAGACGGCCAGCGTATTGTGAGCAATGTGGTTGCTTTAACTCAAGCGTCTAGACGGTTGGGTTATACACCGATGTTGTCGGGGGATGTGGCCGCGAATGTGATTGGCGGTTATGGATTGTTAAAACAATACGAAGTCAAATATGGCGATAAAGCGGGCGACAAATTGTCGGAAGACATTGTGATGCACCAGGCATCAAACAACCAGGCGACGCGTTCTTTATTGCAACGTCAATGGAACAGGGATTTGAAGGGTGAGTTTTTACGCTTTGGTTCTGAAGGTGTGCAGAAAGGTAAATCGATTGGTTTGTCGTTTGCGCAAGCGGCTAGAGGTGAACGGTCATATGGAAGTGCAACGAAGGAAACGTTGTCCACATTGTCGAGTATGATTTTGTTTGCGTTGATATCTGCTGGTATAATTGATTTGTTTGACAGTAACGACGATAACGACAAACAAGTTTACGAAGCCTTAGAAAGAGAAGGTATTTCTGCGGTTGCCGGATTCTCTATAATTGGGAACAGTATTATCTCGCCCATTATGTCTATGTTCTTGACGGGTGAAATGGCATCAATAGGAACACCATTGTCGAATATTGTTTCTGCTGATTTGAGAAAGATAACCAAGGGCGATTATGATGACGCTGTACTTGATGGTATTGCATCTGTGATACCTGTAGTCGGTGTTGATAATTTGGTTAACATGGGTTCTGGTGTTTATCGTTCGGCGACTGCTGAAGATAGTCAAAATTTCTGGGCTGGTTTATATCAGTTGATGGGACGTAGTGAAAATTATGCAGAAAAACGAACCGGGTTAAAGAAATAAACGGTTGAAAAAAATGACGAACAATAGTAGAATAAAAACATTAGGAGAAAAAGATGATAACTAATACCGCTGCAAGTTCTACATATATAATAACTGAAGGTGTTACAGAATACCCGGTTGGTTTCTTGTATGATTTCAATCCGGACTCCACTCCTCAGTTGGTAGTGTATGTAAATAAATTGTATGACACACCATTGGAGTATGGCGTTGATTATGAATTATCCGAAGACGGTTTGAATGTTGTGTTATTGACGACGCAAGAAGCGTTAGCGCGTTTAGACATAGTTCGCAACATACCATTAGTGCAGTTGTCTGATTATAATATAGGACGTATTGACCCAGAGCAAATAGAGCGGGATTTTGATTTAGCGGTTGAACGCGACCAACAAATACGAGCTGGTATAGATATATTGGCGGAATTGCCATTAGACCATGAAGCAAAGATAAATCAAAACACGCGTGATATTGCGGCAATAAATTCTTTGATTCCGACGCAGACAACGACAACAAATCAGTTGGCTGATAAGGCGTTTGTAAATAGTTCTATTGCGACGGCAACGGCAGCGTTCAAAGGGACGTTTGATACGCTTGCAGAATTGACAGCGGTGACGGCGGACAACAATGATTATGGCTTTGTTGTTGGAACTGATACGGCGGGGAATACTGTATATAACAGATATAAATTTAACGGCACAACGTGGGAATTTGAATACGCATTAAACAATTCATCGTTCACATCTGAGCAATGGGCGGCAATAAATTCGGGTATTACAGCCGAATTAGTATCGCATATTATTGGTCCAGAAAGTTTATTGCAAACGATATTTCCTGTAGGGAGTTCGTTTATGGGAACGACCGCAACATGTCCAATAGCGGTATTGTTTGGTACATGGGAATTGGTCGCATCGCAAATAGTTGTTAATGTTGCTGGCACGGCTAAGGTTTATGGGGCGGTCGGGCAATCTTCTGTGCCTGGATACGGTAAGTATTTGGTTGCACAAGACACGTCGTTTGTGCAACAGACTGCACCAAATGTCGGAGGTTATACTATGACCGTTACACCAAATCAAGAAATTGAAGGTGCGTCTGTTGATGTAAATCCAACAACTTTAACAATGAACATATGGCGCAGAACTGCGTAAAATTAAACAAAACAACAAGGAGAAAAAAATGTCTAAGGGTGTTAAAATTAAATTAGATACATTGTACGCAACGGAATGCGCGAGTGAATTATCGCCGGCGCATTACACGCCAGCGACTGTTGAAGTTTTTTCAGCATCGTCTGACGTAACTGTGCGCGGAACAACAAATCCGGATTTTGATGGTACGGCGTCGGAATTACCGGCTGTTGGAACGGCGTCGCAAGGTGATGTATTGCAATGTGATTTGACGCGTTCGGTGCGTTTCTTATCATTTTCGTGCAGTGATTCAAGTGCAGAAATTTATGTATCTGGTTTTAGATTGGAGGAAGTTCCGGTTGAAGAAAATTCTAGTGACGATAATTCGGAAAACAATTCATCTGAAAGCGAAGGAGAATAAATATGTTTACGAAGACAACATTATTTCATAAACCCAATGAGGGTGGTGGCAGTGGTGGCGACCAACATAATTTAGGATGGTATGCGACACCGGAAGCGTTGAGAACGGCGCATGCGACAGCGACGGCGGGCGATTGGGCTATTGTGGGTTCGACAGACACCGTGTGGATTTGGGATACAGACACAAACGCGTGGAAAGATAGCGACCAGAAAGGGCAGGTTGCGAGTGTCAATGGTCAGACAGGAACGGTTGTGTTGACGGCGAGTGATGTTGGTGCGGCAACGGCTGCGCAAGGTGCCTTAGCAGACACGGCTATACAATCTGTGAAAACCATAAACGGGCAGTCGATTGTTGGAACAGGCGATGTAACGGTTGGTGGCTTGCCAAGTCAAACAGGTCAGAGTGGAAAGTTCTTGACCACAGACGGCACTGACGCTAGTTGGAGTGACAAGCCTTTGGTGAATAAGGCGACAGGGTCTGGCACTCTTGTTGTTGGGGACAATGCAACAGATGAGGGTTGCGATGAAGTAACAATTTTAGGAAGTTCTGCGACTGTTGGCAGTAGATTTTTCGGTGGGTCAATTGCAATAGGTTCAAGAGCCAGCGTGATGGGCGGTGGAAACTCCATCGTTATTGGGGAACGTGCGGAGAGCAGAGGGGATAATACTGTCGTAGTTGGGTATTCTGCAAAAGCCACCGCTGAGGGAGCGATTCAACTTGGCACAGGAGGCACTAACTCTGTTGCTAACACGTTTAAGGTTTGGAATAACAACGGTAATTTCGAGATGATGAGTGCTGATGGAACTATACCTGCGGCACGTCATGCGTCATTACCGAGTGCGGACGGCACCTATGTGTTGAAACTGGTTATTGCTAATGGAGTTCCGACATTATCGTGGGTTGCGGAATAACAAAAAGCCAAAATTATCCCTGATTATTCAGGGGTAATTTTTTTCTTGACAACTGTATTTACTGTGTTAGAATTTTTTTTACAAACAACCAAACGAAAGGAATTCTTATGAGTAAAAAACAGGCCATACCTGTGCCTAATTTGCTTTCAGAAATGTTTATGTCTCTGCTAAAAGTTTTTTGTCTTATAATCCTTGTTATTATTATTGTCAACAACGCTGTTTGGGTGTATTACGTTTCTAAACCGTCGCGCGTAGGCGATACACATGTTGAAATTACGCAATCTCAAAATAAAAATAGTGATATAAAAAGCGTTAGCAATTAAAAATATTTGGAAAGGAAAGGACATGGACAAGATTAAATTCGCAATCGTTTATTGGTTTTTTACCCATATCTTTTTACGTCGTATCGGTAAACGCTACCCTGATTTTTTTAAGCGGTGGGTTTATGAAACAACAGATAATCGTATTGAGCGCAGAGTTATGCTGGCTCGTTATACTGGCGACGAACAAATAAAGTTTGAAGCCATCGCAATTAAATTAAAAATTGACATTAGCAATCTATTCAAATATCATAAAAGAGCAGTGGAGGCTATGATTTCGGGAAAAATATAATACCCTAATTCATACTATAAACTTGTTTGTTGTTGTGCGTAATAATTCCTGTGTATAAAAAACACGGGAGTTTTTTTATGAATCAATATTATTATCAACCAGGAATGCCAATTCAGCATTTACCTCAACAAATGGAACCTAAAATATATCCATGTGTTGTGGATTCTCCAGAACAATTATCAACAATTCCGCCAATGCCGAACACGGTTTATCTCGGCCTGTCTCGTGACGGTAGCAGTATATTTCAACGTCGCATGAATAACGATGGTTTAATGGAATTGAAAACTTTTTCTCTGCAACAGGAACAAACAAAGAAAACTGATATGCAGGAAATTCTTAGTCGTTTAGAAAACATTGAAAAGAAACTGGAGGCAAAAAATGAATCCGCAAATGCTTCTTAATATGTTTATGCAAGGACAATTTCGCAATCACCCATTGATGGCGACGGTCAATCAAATGATGGCCGGTAAAACACCAGAGCAACAAAGACAAACTATTATCAATGTTGCGCGGTCTCGTGGGTTTGACTTGAATCAACTCCCTCCCGAACTTTTGCGTTCGGCAGGTTTGACTCAACAATAAGGAAAAAACTATGGCAGAAAATGCAATGACGCCCGCAGATATGGGGGCGGTATTAGGAAACCGTTGGGGTGGCTATCCTTACGGCGGAAACGGTTTTGGCTTTGGTGGCGGTGATGGCGGTCTGTTCGCAATCTTGCTTATCGTCTTGTTGATGGGCGGTGGTGCTTGGGGTATGGGCAACCGTGGACAATTCGGCACAGAAGCAATCCAAAACCAAATGCAACAGGGCTTTGACAACCAAAACTCTATGGCGAACCAAAGAGAAATCTTGGGCGCAACTAATCAAGTATATCACGATATAACCAGTTATGTTGGCGATAAATATGCTGAATTAGACCGTGATGTATTAGGTATTAGTTCAACCTTGCAACAGGTAATGGCCAATCAGAACCAATGTTGCTGCCAGACCTTGCGTGCGATTGACGGTGTGAATTATGCAAATGCACAAAACACAGCGGCTATCAACGCAAATACAACAGCGCAAGTTCAAAAAGTGTTAGATGCTATGTCTGAAAACAAGATTGAAGCATTGCGTGGGCGTATCAACCAGTTGGAATTGAACAACGCAGTCGCTGGCGTGGTTCGTTATCCAACAACTTTCAGCTATAACGCAGGTCAATCGCCTTTCTGTGGCGGTGGCTGCGGATGTGGTTGTGGGTTCTAACCAGTAGGCAACTGTTTCCGTTTTGGAAATAGTTGCCAAGAGTTTAACGGAGGTTGAAAATGAATTGTAATTGTGGAAATTTACATCGTGGAACAGCTTTAACTGCCGCAGGTGTTTTAACCGTTACCAATCCGAACAACATCTCTACATTTGATGATTTTGATTTGGTGATTTGTTTGAATCCAAACAATGTCGTAACGGGTGCGCCTGTGCCTTATACCGTAACGATAAACGGGGTGGCCGTGCCTATTTTAGACATGTGGGGTTATCCAATCCGGACGGACAGGTTATGCCCGCGCAAACGGTATCACGGTAAATATATCGTAGGAACAACAGCAGGAACACACGTTACTTTGGTAAATGTATGTTGCACTATTGCTGATGCTTTGGCAAATGCCACACCTACGGTAGCAACAACTGACGGAGAATAAAATGACACACGACGAAAAAGTAAAAATGCGCACTGCTATTTACGAACACCTTGGAATATTGTTAAGTAAGGTGCACCGTATGTTCGAGGCATCTGGCGATTTGACCATATCGCAAATGTCTGTTGGTGCAGATATTTTGAAGGATATCGCAAGAGCAGATAGCGCGATGGCAAAGGCTTGCTATTATGATAGTAAAGCAGATTGGTCTGATGATAAAAAATATTAAAACCTTGGGGTAATAGTACCCCAAGGAGGATATTATACGTGGTATCTTTGGTTACCGAGTATATGACATTATTATAAGCATCCTTTCATGTAATGTCAAATAAAAAACCCGGACACGGAGAGGTGTGTCCGGGAGTCAAAAGCTAAAGATGAAAAAGAACTTCTGGGAATTGAAGTATTTATATTATATGTTTATTAAATGACAATGTCAAGATATTTATGTTGCTTTTTTTTCACAAAGGTTTTACAATGATTATGAAAAGAAAGGAGCAAAAATTGGATGGTCTTTGGGGTGAGATTTTAACAGCGTTAGTATCGGTTGCTGCATCGTACGGAGCCGTTACTGCCAAGGTTAAAAACATGGAACGGGAATTAGAAACGTTTCGTAAAGACCACGACCTCTTGGTGGAGCTCAATACAAAAATGGACATGTTACTTAAACAAAGGGGCAAACAATGACTTGGTTAGTTGAAAACTATGATTTAATATTCCAAATCTTTGGTATGGTTGTTGCATTGTGCACAGCAATAGTGGCAATTACACCAACGCAAAAAGACGATAATTTCTTGGCAAAGATAGTTAAGTGGGCCGATGTGTTTTCTGTTGTGTTCACAAAGAAAGATGCTGAAACTATCGCTAACGCCTTGAAAAAGAAATCGAAACAATGAAAACATATCTGAAAACTTGGTTGATTGGTGGATATTATCAGTATCAGGTTTTCAAGGTCGTTGATGGTGCAGGGCGTGTTTATTATCTTGCCGAACCCACGAACAGGGGCGCGACAAGAATTGCTGACACGGAAGAAACCTTGCGCCAAATACTTGAAGCCGACAACCAGATAATGAAACGGTTTCAACAGAGAATAAAATGAAATGTTTTGGTGTGCTGTTTTTATGTGTTATGCTTTGTTCCTGCGTAAATGGCTCCGTGACCCATGACGCGATTGTTAATGTAAATAAATCTGTCGAAGCTTTGAGCGCGAGCATAACACCAGAATGCAAGAACGCCGGAATTGAAATGCAAATTGAAAACATTAAGAAACAGGTTGAATCGATTAAACCAATTTGTCAGGCTGAGATTGATGTTGTGCGTGCTGACAAAATAAAATGGAAGACGGCATTTTTATCTTTGTTGTTTGTTGTTGTTATGTTTTGTTTGGCAAAAATAAAGAAAGGCGTATAGCCTTTCTTTAATAAATACAACACATCATAAAAAGGAAGTCGCTACTTGGACTTCGCTTTTATAATAAAATAATTATTTTGCGTTGTCAACATTACCAGCAAAAAATATTACACGCTTTATAGTTGTCCCATTGATAACGATTGTATTATTTTTACTGCGATAAAACAGTCCGGCAATACGACCTTTTGTTGTGCCGTATTCTTCTGCGATATCTGTAAAGCTTACAAAAAGAGTGGATGTTTTTTTACCACGTTTGGTAAGTTTATAATAAATGTATTTGTGACCAGGTTTCATTTGGTTCGCCCTTTTTCTGATTGCATAATAACATTCATTTTCAAGGCGTTTGCCAAATCCAGTTCCACCTTTGCGCCGTGGGAATCAACCCAACCGCGCAACATGTAAATGTGAGAACAGGTCAACAAGTGTTTCAAATCTTCCCGCATATAATCTTCCCAAGTCCAATCTTTTTGTATCGGCACAAGCCGGGCAGGGTTGACTGGACGCAATCCAAGGTTATAAATCTCATATTCGGCGGCGGCGAATTTGTTGAAAAAATCTGGGTCATTGGTCATTGGGCCAGAGATATAACAGTTTTTATTTTTCATCTTTCTTTCCTTTGGTTTAACAGGTTGATATAGTTCTGTGCGGACAATAATGTTTCGCACCGAACGGTTTGGGAATAAGGCTGAGAATCCACGACCGTGTATTCAATCACCCATTCTCTTTTAATCTTGTCCCACTTGGGTTCGGTTATGTTGCGTATCATTTCCTTTCCTCCTTAGGATAAATTTTATCAAAATCTTTTGTGTCTTTCTTTGCTTTTTCCATAACTCTTTGTGGGTAGAATACAAAATCATACAGTTCCTTGTAAATAAATTCCATCAAGTATGCCCCTATTTCGTCATTTGTAGTATCTACTCTGTATCCTATTATGTCAAATAATCTATTTACTGCATGATAAACTTCGTGGCACAGTATTCCGCCACCAATTCTTTTGTCTGCCCTGTTAAAAACGATATACACATCGCCATTATAGACATAAGTCATAGCATTAGTTTTAGTTTTATTCCAATCTTCGATAACATCGTCTGGGGCTTCGTTGATAGAATCTATACAGGCAACAGACCGATTTAGTGGCAAAACATCAACTATGTATTTCATTTCCTTTCCTTTATTTCTTCAAATTCTATTGGTTCGCCTTTGCTATCAACGAACTTTACGCCCATTTTTTCCTGCATCATTTTTGCAAAAGCAAAATCAAATGATTTTAATTTTTTATTTCCCATTTCCTTTCCTTATGGTTATTGTTTAATCCTTTTTGTTTTGCTAAACTGTTTTCTTGTTTTGTTCTGCCCTACGCAAACATACCTTGCATATCGGCTGAAACGGTAAATTACGGAATATAGAATATGAATTATATTCGTCTTTGGTATAACCTTTTTTACACATACAACCTTTCGGGTGGTGAAAATCGCCAAGATACAAATGTGCTACAAGTTTTTCGGGATGTTTGCTGCGGCTATATTTGTTTCTATCAACCCCTGTTGTATATTCTTTTCCACCAATAAACATCACTTATCCTTTTGTTCCAATTTTCTAAATCTTCCGCACCGTCTGCACCGCTTGCCACCATAATCGCCCAAGCGGTATATATGTCTATGCGGTATAAATTTCCATAGGTTTATCATTTTTACCACCCCTTTTTTCTTATTTCCACACACAATACCCAGAACAAAAATGTGAAATACCAGTATGTTGTATGGGTTAGTTTGTATCTTCTGACACCGATTTCACAAATCCACCAACTACGATTTTTATTTGGTCTGTGTATATGCATATTCATTTTACATCCTTTTGTTTTACCCATTTTTTCTTTTCTGCTGTTTCAATGCAGTATTTACAACTATCTAGCAGTGATTTAAGTGCCCCAAATTCATCGTCATACATTCTTTCCCAACACGAACGAATAACCACATCCATGTAATGAATCAACCCCTTGGGTGCTATTATTTCCAAATAATCACACATTTTTGTCGTCACTTTTATTTTTGATTGTTGTAATTCTTTTTCTTCGCTGTTCATTTTACATCCTTTTGTTCTGCTTGTTCGTGTATGTTGCCAATGATTTCACATCTATCAACTACATCTTCTAAATCGTATGCAACATTATCATCTTCTGCCGCAAACCTTGCTTCGCTATCACGCCATTTTATAAACAAGGCATCACCCCACATATCTTCAACAATATCCCCTTCATAAATCAGATTGCCGTTTTTATCTTTCAGACCTGTTGACATACCCCTATATTCAAATTTATTTCTTTTGAACTTGGTATAAATAAGTTTTGATAATGTATATTCTTTTGTGCACTGCCTGTCCTTATCATACAAACGAATCTTTATTTCATTTAATTTTGGGTCTGAACACAAAAATTTGCCTGTGGTTTCATCTATATTGCGTTCTGTATAATGTTCTTTTGCGTGTTGTTCTGGATATACTAACTCTAAATTAGATATATCATTATTCAGTTTGTTTCCGTCTTTATGATGAATATATTCATCTTCTCTTAAATATCTTCCTAAATAATTTTCCATAACCAAGCGGTGCAACAAAACATAATTTCTTTTGTCCGCCATAGGATGCGATTTTACTTTAACTTTAACATAACCACCACAAATATAAGTTCCACCTTTCCAATTGCCGTTTTTTGAATTTTTGACAACTTCGGTTTCATAGTATTTGTCTAACAACTTAAATCTGTCGTTCATTTTACATCCTTTTGTTCTAGTGCTGTTTTGATTTCAGCAAGTTTTCGTTTTGTAAATTCACGGCAAAGGTCATCATCACATTTTTCTGGTGTTGCAACCTGTTCTAACCAATCTAGTGCCAGTTCCAATGCCTTGCGTGTGCGTATAAGTTCTTGCCAGAGTTCTTTTGTGCCTTGCAGATTTATTGGGTGTGTGTGGTTATAATAATTGGAACACCAGAACTGTTTTATTATTCCGAATGTTTCTTGTAATTCCTGCTGACAGAACGGACAAACTAATTCGTTACTCATTGTCACCACCTTTGATTTCTGGTTCTCTGATTGTTATTAGATACCCTGCTGGTATAGGGTTGTCTGTCACAACCGTTGCCCCGTTTTGCCCATAATACTTTTTTGTATGACCATCTGTCATATATGCTGTCGCCACATAATCTGATTGCGCATTTTCCTTTACTTTTGGTTGGGCAAAGTTAATGTTTAGTGCCAATTTGTTTACTTTCATTTGCAATTCATTGACAGTATCTACAAGATTGTTAATTTTTCTAACCAGCGTATTTATTATTTTTGTGTTGCATTCTACATTTATAAAAGACCCATCTCGATTAGTGATTTTATATTCATTTAACTTTTCTATCATTTTATCCCCCTATTTGTTCCCAGATGTAATAATTCTGATACCCGTCTATCGGCTGGCAGGCACACAGCATTGTCAATATCAGTATTGTTTTCATCTTTGTTTCTCCAATTTCTTTGCCAGATTTATTATCTGGTATGGATTTGTGCGTTCATAGGGCACGCCCTTCCACCAGAACGAGTATGTTGTTATGCCCGTCTTGGTGTTCAGCGACATCCAAATGTCAATGTTGTTGTAATTCTGAAAAAATTCTAATTGCTCTGACATGTTGTATCCTTTAATCTTGGTGGGCGCAGAAGGAGAATTTTATGATTTTGGAAGGAAAGTTCTGCGCCCATAAATTAAACCAAATCTTCGATATCATCTAACGTGCGAATTATACGATAGTTGATACCTAGTTTTTCAGCCACGCCTTCCATACACTCCTGCTCAATACTACGTTTACCCTTTGGTGTTTTAAGTTCAAACCACCAACAGTTGCACCTATCCCAGCCCACCAAATCAGGTGCGCCCTTAACTACACCACCGGATTTCATCCTGCGAGCATCAGCAACTCCACCATTGCGTTCGTTGGGTATGTGAAATACCACCCAGCCTTTATCGCGCAAGGCTTTGAATACCTCTTGTTGAAGTTGCCATTCTTCATGTCGCATTATGCAATCCTCGATACTGATAACAGGTCATCACCTAATTTAATTGTGCGGTATCTCGCAGTAATATTTTCCCGCTTCAATATCCATCTGATATATTTATACAAATCAGGCGTCACGTTTAACGTGCAACCTTCGCCAGCCGCTAATGCAGCAATACGTTTGAACTGCGCTGTCTCGCGAACCTGACCTTCACTCATATTCGTTGTGAATAAAAACCCTTTCGGTGTTGTGTTGCGCGCAAACAATGCAGTCATGCGAATATCGTTCAACACGGATTCGGCTACCTCAATCCAATTCTCACAGGTCAAGGTGTCTTTGTTGTCTAACGCATTCGCTAATTTGATTTTGGCGTCACTTAAATACGCTGTTCTCATGTGTTACTCCTTTATAGTTTTTTAATTTTAATAATCTCTGTTGTGCCAGGCACCGGTTTCTTGGTGTTGATGCGTCTGTTGTACCAACATGTTTTATTACATGTGCCCCTGTTCAATCTGCCAACCACCTGCTCTAACTCACACGAGTTATTAAAGTTTGTTAGTAGAATTATATTCTCTAAATCCTGTCTGTCAAATCCTGTTGTTAAACATCCAACAGTTAACAAGAACGGTATACGCCCCTGCAAAAATCTTTCAACCAAATCCACCCTGCGTTTCTTTGGTGTGTCACCAAATACACATGGTATGTTAAATGTTTGGCTCAACAATTCTGCATGTGTAACGCTGTCGCAGTATATGATGCCGTTATGCAATGTTTTACATAGGTCGCTAACACCGTGCAAGTGGTCGTTTATAATTTTACCATACACCACCGGATTTTCTAAGTGGTCAGATGTCAGTGGTACTATATTTACTTTACGCATTTTTATCTCTGGCGAATAACCAAGGGCACGCCCTTGTTCTCTATCGATGTTTATTACAGCTGGGCCATATTGTTCCTCAATAGAAACGATTGTTGTTTGGTTGCACATCCATCCGTTTTTATAAATGGTTTTGCGTTTATAATAATATGGCGTTGCAGTAAACCCTGCGACTTTACAATGTGTCCAACGAGAAAATATCTTATCGAACATAGAACCCGACCAGAATTTATGAGCCTCGTCGATTATCAATAGGTCTGGTTCTTGTATCTTGTCCAGGTTTTTAACCAAACTCTGTGGCGTTGTGTATATAAATTCTGCGCTCCAGTTTTTCTTGGCGTGCGCTGAATCTATCATCGCAGTATCAAAACCAAGTCCATCTAATTTACTGTGGTTTTGTTTTACCAATTCCAAACACGGTTGCAATACAACGACGCGTTTGAAATATTCTGCAATGCCCACCATCACCCATGATTTACCAAGACCCACGGCCAGAACCACCAGCCCGAATCTGTTATTTTCCAATCTTGATTTCAGCAGGTCGATGCTCTGAGATTGGTACGGGCGCAAATGGATTTTTGGATTTAGCAGCGAGTGCTGCTTCTCTAGCCTGTTCATCTTGTTTCCTATAATATTCTTTTACAATTTGGTCCAATGTTTTACTTATCAAACCAGACCGGCAATCTAAAACCGCAGCTACATCAGCATTGATTATTTTTTTTGCAATCTCTTCATCGGTCATGTCATCTAAAATAACAATCGTTTTGTAGTTTAACATTATTCAATCCTTGGCGGTTTGTTTGGTGCTGGTTTTTTCTTAATGCCTTCAGCTGTCGTTTTTTGCAACCACAGTTCCATGAATTTGTCGAAGCATGCAGGGTCAGCCAAATATTTTTCCAGCCACGCTTTCTTTTTGGCGTCGTCAATCATGTCTTCGGCTAATTCAAATAACGTCTTGGCCATGTCTTATCCTTTGTAACGCACATATTTTTTGCCATCAAAAACCAACGCTTCTCGACGACCAGCCATGCTTTTGTATGATATATGTATCCACACTTTGCCTTTTGAATTTTCTAAAATCAGTTGGTCGAATATTAAATGCGAATTAAATATCTTACAAAACACAGACTCGGTTGTTTCTTTACCCTGTGGTATCATGTCAACGGCTTCGCCACGCATGTGTTGGCTTTTTTCTGCACCACCAACAGCCTTGTTTAATTCGGGACTACGAACGCCAGATGTTATCAACAATGGCGCACCCACCACGGCGCGAACCTCTTCTAAAAAATCCGCAAGGTCTTCCAATTTGTAACGCAATGTTTTTGCGTATGCCAAATTAGATTCTTTGTATTTCTTATTGCTCGTTACCGCCAGCTCTTCCAGCGTAAAGTGTGCGCTTAATTTGTTTTCGTCTGCATTCATCTCGTCCTCGATTGGCACAGAGTGTGCCACTTGTTTACTGGTTTTGAAACTCATGACACACTCCTGTTGTTTTTATAACCCCATTTCTTCTGCGGCAGCAGCCATGGCGTCTAATGTTTCTTCATTAGAACCAAAGCCCAAGTCGCTTTCATATGGATTCACACGTGTGTCGCCATTAAAATCCAACACAACATATGGTTTGCCGTTCTTTTTGCCGATAACGTTACGTGGTTCACACGACAGTTTTTCTTTAACACCGTTGATATCGATAACGATAGTGCATTCTTCTGGTGTCAAGCGCATGATGCCACAAACTTTATGGCGGTTGCAAACCTTGCCTTGTCTGTTGACGTAGGTTTCGTCAGTTTTAATATCGACATCAGCGATTGTTGCGTCGGCTTTCTTGCGAAAGTTATTGACATAAACCGTTGTTCCTTTAACCCATTCGCCGGACCCAAAGCGTTTACCTTCGGGGTTTTTTTGCAAAAAGATTACTTTTAATCCATCATTTTCATTCATTTGTTTCTCCTTAGATTCTCATTAGTGCTTTATGTTTTTTCATTACGTCAGCAACCATGCGTTCTTGTTTGCTGGTGTGCCAGAACGATGTCTTGCCCAACAAAATATGCATATAGTTATTGGCGCGAGCCATCAGTTGACTCTCTGTAATGTTAAACATTTTACATATCTTTTTTCTATATTTTTTATCAGAGATTGTATCCTCCACAACCGCAGTGAACACAACCATGTCTTCTAATACGTCCCATTTATGCATTTGTTACCTCACGAAAAGAAATCGGGAACTTCATCGTTGACCTCAGCAGAGAGTGCGCTCTTCATCGGCACGGGTTTCTTTTTTGGTAATGTTGGTTTATTACCAGACGCTTCATTGCCGTCATCATCTTCTTCTGCAATCACGTTAAACGCGGTGCACAACAGATAACGTTTCGCATACGAAATAGATGCACCCATTTGTTGTGGGTTTGTTGGGTTCAACGGAAATACATATGGGTCTGTTTTTTGGCATTCGTCGCCGGTAGTGTAAATATCCATACGCAAAATCCATTGTTCGCCAATCGCCACCGTCACAAAACGATACGACAAACCAGCTTCTTTCAATGGTTCTTTTAATGCCTCAACAACCACTCCCAAATCAGCATACTTGCTGTTGAAATACGGGTTGTTTGCATTTTTGATGCAGGTGATTCCTTGTGCGGAAACCTCTGCGATTCTTTGTTCAATACTTTTACTCATTTTTTAGTCCTTTACATTCGTTAATTTAATCGAGCCTTTCACTTGCGTTTCCTTTGCATAGGATTCGTAAATGTCAGGGTGTTCCTCCTTCAAGCGTTTGCTATCCAGAGATACGCGGGTCGTTGGTTGCACATATGTTGCGACAAACATACGCCCCGTGTATTGCGTTGCACCAGAAAGTTCCAACTGTTCCAACAAACTTGTGCGCAGTTGTTCCTCTAACTGTTTGTATTCCTCAACCAGCGGTGCTAATTCTTTCATGCGGTCTTCAATCGCATCTAATTCATCTTTGTCAATCGGTTCAAGTTCTGATTTTTGTAAATCCCAGCACTGTTTCCATGTCTTGGCATCGATAATCGTTACGCCCTTGGGGGATATAACACGCAACCGACAGTCGGAAACGTCATAACCCATGGCTTCTAATGCCAGACGATACAATGATAATTGCACAGTGCAGTATTTTTTATTCACAGAACCCGATTTGAAATCCACGATATCGGATATCTTGTTGCCAACAGCACGAACCAGGTCACATGTGCCAGCATAACTCAACGCTTCATTCCATACGATGACTTCGGTGCGCATGTCAGGCTCGGCTTTTAAGAACAAAGCCATCTTTGCCGCTTCGTCAATCGTGAAATCATTTGCTGAGAACTTGTCCGATGGGTCATAATACCGACCTAATTCGGTGTGGATATCAGTGCCCTTTGCAGCGGCACCGACCTTAAAGAACTGTGGTTTAATGCCACAAATCTCGCTGGCAATCTGGGTAACACTGGTTAAAACCTTGTCGCCCAAAGTATACGTATGAGTGTTGTCATCGTATTTAATCAATTCATTCGTTTTATTCATTCTTTAGTCCTTTTGTTTGGTATGTTAAACATTTTAACATACAGATTAAACTTGTCAAGTTAAAAAATAAATTATTTCTTAAACTTGGCACCCTTACGAATTTCTGTACCGTCTGGCAGTACAGCCAAGTAGCTATTCACGTCCAACATGTGCAGTGTTTTGTACGTTGTCGTGGATAGTTCGAGGTTTGTGCGCTGGCACCATTTTTCACAAACGGATTTCCAGTCGCAGTCATCCGACTTTGGTTTGAACATAATGCCATCGGTGTTGACGTTCAACACGTCGCACTTGGCGTTATATAATCCCAAGGCCAGAATGGTTATCAGTGCTTGTCCGGTGACGGCTATTGAATTGCCGTATTCAGGGTCGTACAAGTCACTAGATGTCTGTTTCATTTTGCCGTACACAGAATTGATTTTTAATTTTAACTGGTCCGCCAAATCTAAATCGCCCCGTGCCTTTGCTTCTAATCGTTTGCTCAACCAATCGATAAATACCGATGGTTTTTTTATCGCGCGACTCAATAAATTATACCCGACCATAATGTTTGGATACATGCTTTTTACGTCGACATAAATTACATCGTCAACCGTTATATTTTTCTGTGCGAAATGCACACCACCAATCCCGTATGTGAAATACAATTCTGGGTTTAACATTATCGTGGTCGGCACCATCATATCGACTTTGTCTTGGTATTTCTCAAAGAAATCACGCACTTGTTTTGGGCAATAGTCCATGACTCTTGGTATGATATACGAATTCTTTTTAACAGTCGCCTTATCCAAGGGTTCTAATTCCAATTCTTTCAGCGAATCCTCGTTGAGTTTTGGATTGTCGTCAAAAAAGTTTTTGACCGACGTTATCATTGGGTTTGCAGCGTCCATATCAGGGGCAATAATATCGTCGTCGTTGATATACAACACCGAATAGTTTTCCCATTCGTCATTAAACATCAACGGTTGTATTTGTCGCTTTGAACACAGCCCTGTTTTCGCAGCGATTGCGTCGATACAATTCCAGAATGTCATGCTCGACCATACTTGATTCGATGTCTTGCCGTTATACATACACCAGTTGCGATACGTCCGCCAGTTGATACCATACCCGGTGGCAATTTGATTTGTTCTTAACAAACAATCATGTGCTTTGTCGTCAGAATAACCAGATGCCGCTTTGGTTTTGGCCCAGTCAACGTATTCTTTGATATCGATATACGAATTCTTTTCGCCGTTGAAATATTTCAACTGCTGAATCTCAATCGATTTCCTGTCTTCGTCTGTCAATTTATACACACCGTTGCGTTCGAAATACACCTTTGCCTCTGCCAACATCTGGTCAAAGAAACTATTTGGTAAATCCAAAATTCTGCACTGTTCTTTTCCCAACGTGGATTCAAATATAATCTGTCTGCGCTCGCCAGTTTCGTGTCCGGTTTTCACTTTGTTGCTGGTGCGACATACTAAGAACGAACGATGATGCGTTTCTGGTTGCATGTTTTTGCGACTAAATATATCTTTGTCAGACGTGACGAATTGTTTCCAAAAATCATAACTTAGTCCGCGCCCGTCATCTGGGTCGCTGATTGTGCATTCATCGTCGATTGCAATCAGTGCGTTCTGACTATATGCATTCACATACAGGTCATCAAGGCTTCGTCCTTTTGACATAAACACAAACCACCCGCGCGATAATTTTTTCAACAACAACGTTTTACCCACACCTCTTTCTTGCGACACAAAGTCAAAGAAGTATGGACAGTATGCTTCCCGCGGATTCTTTATCATGCCCACCAACGATGTCATGAACAACCAGAATAAATTTGGATTCGTGTCGCACAGAAAATAATTTTTCATAAACGCACTGATGCGTTCGATGCCGTCCCACTTTGGTATTTCTTTGTATATTTCCTCGCGCGAATTATATCTGATGTTATCGATAACTTCCTCGAATATAGGGTCGCGGTCAGCCGTTGGGATTTTATTCAGTTTGGTTCTGCCGTTATTCTCTACAACTTTCAAAAATATTTTATCGCCAAAGTATAAACTGAGTTTGCTTTTCATTTGTTTCAATGTCAGGTTTTCGTATTTTCTGACACCGATACTTACAAATCCCAGCCCTGTTGCTTCATCAAATCCAGCCATATTATTGCTGGTGATATAGGCTTTTAATTGCAAAGTTATATCCACGTAATCCTCCCCGACAAATTTGTCGATGACTTTTATTCCGCTCGTTTCGCGCAGTGTTGGCAATGCCCCGGAGTATTTTGCGAGACTTGACAATACTGTGTTTTTAATTTCCTGTTCTGGTAATCCTGTTATCTTTGCAAACACATCTGAATACTGGTTGAGTTTATCAACCGGCACACCTTTGGCAACAAAAAACCCCAGCCATTCAATCAAACCGGAGTTTCTTTCGTGTTCCTCTAATCCCATTGGGCTTACGTGTCCAGATACATCTGCATCTAAATACGGACACACGTCATCTAAATTTTCTGGCAACATCACATTGTATTCGTCCCAACCAAAGGCTATTTCTTCAAATGATTTGAATCTTGTCAGATATTTTCTGCCTTCAAAATTGTCCGGCAACACAATGTAATTATTTACACCGCGTTTTATATCCAACGTAAATCCAAATACAGTTTGTAATCCAACCGCACCTTTGATGTTTCTGTTGGTCTTAAAATAAATGTGATACCCGCCCGGTTTGTTTGTCTTGGTAATAAAAACGCCTTTGAATTTACCAATTACCCATTCGATATAATACTTTGCGCGGTCATCTTCGCAGTCGACATCGAGCACCACCATATCTGACGGTATCATCAACCCGATTTGACCTTGCCTCATATTATTCGGCACGTCTTCCCAAGCGAAAGTCTTGGCTGATGTCCGGACTTTTCCCTTGAGTTTGGTAAATTTAAGCATCCTTATTTTCCTTTTTATGTGTATGCAAATATATTACCTGCCGGTATTGAGATTGTCAACCCGGCAGGCAAATATTTTTTACGCATTTTCTTTTTCTTGCGTAGAATCAACGGATACCTCCACGTCCATAACATCTTGGTTTAAGTTTGTGATGGTCAACACCGCATATTTGTCTTGCGCATGCAACAGGATTGTATCCCCGATTGCCGCAACAAAATACAGTCCCGGGAATCCCATCTGCAAACTCTTTTCCAATGTGTGTTTGGAAATAACTTCCCAAACCGAGTAATCGCCGCGCGACTCAACTAAATTACATTGCATTTTATTCCTCCGTGTTTATTAAATCACCATGCGGCACGTATGCCTGTGCATAAATTACATTTTTGTCAACTGGTGTTTGCTTATGAATTTTATATCTTGCGACTTCTTTTAATTCATACACAACCATTTCGCCGTCTTTTTCTTCACAAGTATATTCAACAGGTGGTTTTGGTGCCTGCATAATTGTGTTTTTTACGACCGCTGGTTGCGCGTTTGGTTTCGCCTTGACATACTTGGACACAAAAATCTTTTCCGCGTATTGTAGGTCAATTTCTGGCGACATTTGTTGTTCCAAATGCACTTGGGTTTGAGAAATATGTTCCTTTGTATACAATCTGGTTTTAATATTCTTTTCCAAGTGGTCTGCATTTCTACCATAAGAATAGTAGTGTTTGTTATTTACATTTGCCACACCGATACAGAAACCCGACGGTGCGATAGTCCATTTTACATACATTTTTAATCCTTTTTGTTTATGATAATAAAGTTAAAGTCTGTGCCTTCACTATTTGTATCAATCCAATTCTGTGCGTCTTGCATTGTTTCAAATATGATGGCGTCGTCTGGTTCTTCCGAATAATATGGCAACCCTGGTTCTTCCGGGTGCTCTGCAACATATCCATAGAATTTCCCTGTTGCTGTTTGCGCCTCAATCGTGAATCCAATGTGTTGTGGTTCTAATGCGTAATCGTATATCGGCGATACTTCAATTCGATTTACATCGTTCCATTCTGTTTCATTTGAAACAACATCGTAATCAAATTTTTCCACTTTTTTATTTAATTCTTTTTCATCAAGTGGTTTATCTGATACAATAACTGCTTCAACATTTTGCCATATAGCAATTTTTTCACTAAAATTTACCGTATAAACATACTCTTTCTTTTTCATCTTTAATCCTTTATTTTCAATAACATTTATACTTTACGATGTATTTATCTCTTACACCGCGTCCTGTTGAAGGTAAAAACTCTACGCTATATAAATAGCATTCCCAAGTCACGCCTTTATCGTTTATAACAACGCTTGTCTGCAAGCAATTTACACTCGCGCCAATCGTCATTACATAACAATCTTCTTCTGCATCAAAGTAATCGTTCTTTGTCATTTGTAATGTAATCATTTTTAACTCCTTTATTAAAATCTTTTTGATATATCTTTCATTGTTTCGCTCCTTTGATTTAATCAACAAACAAATTGATTGGTTCTTTTTGTTGTTGCTCTAATTCTATTTTTTGTTGCAATACAAAATTGCGATTTTTATATTTTTTATAAATCGCATAAATTGTATTGCTTTGTGCTCCCTTTAATACATAATATTTCATCACTTATCCTTTTTTATCAAGTTATACAATTCGTCAATTACGCGGTCATATTTCTTGGCTCGCGGTTCGTAATCTGGATACCTTTCTGCGTAATCTTCAACCGCTGGCGAACAATCGTTCAATATATCAACGATTTTGTCTAAATCAACATCAAAGTATTCACAGATTTTGTTTAGAATTGATTTCAATTCCATTTCTTGCTTCGTTTCTGACCAGGCATTGCCACACATAATAGCATTGTGATATTGCCCTGCCAGTTCTAACATTTCGTAATATATACTATTCATTTTTAGTCCTTTTGGTTATTTTCTTCTTTTGGTATTGGTTGAACATAATTATAAATCAGGTTTTGTGCTGATTCTGCATTATCTTCTCGCAATACTTCCCATCCTTCCATTGAACAACCTCCTTCCAAATGTGATAATATGTAAAAATCTATCATCACATCTGTATCGTCTTTCTCTTGCTCAAATTCCTCTACATTGTTTGGTATAAAACTGATAAATCCGTCATAACTTGAATAATTTTCTTTCAAATATTCTTCAAATTTTTCTCTTTCTGTTTCATAACAGTATTTTTTCAACTTATCTAAATCAATTTCAACTTCACATACCAGTTTATCAGTTGTGAAATTGTATTCTCGTGGACTATTCAGTTCTTTGAATTGCATATCGGTAATTGTGTCATTGTTATCCATTAAATCCATAATGTTTTCAACGCACTTTTTACATACCGCATTTTCAAATTCTTCATATCCGCCAGGAATAAAATCCCACTCTCTGTCTTCTTCGTCGTTTTCGCTCATATAATATAACATATCATTGTTATATAATTCGCTATCATAGAATCCAGAGAACAATCTGCTATCTTGTTGATACCATTTAATCTTCATTTTATTTTCCTTTATTAAAATCATATTTTTCTTTCCACATTTCGTAAAGTTCATCATCTTTTACATCTACCGGCACATAATCCCATGATGTTCCATAATGACAAACTGCTAATATGTAGTTGTCTAATTTTTCGCTATATGCAAAATACATATCGCTAAAATGTTCTTTTAAGAACTCTACATCGCCTTCTGTGCAATCCGTTATGAAATATTGATATATCTCATCGCCTTCTTCTAATTGGTCATACAATTCTGCAACTACATCTGGGTCTATTTCTGTTATGTTGTTTAATAACACCATATCATTATGACACCAATTTATCGCTGTTTTATAACTAAATTGTTTCATTTTTTAATCCTTTTAGTTTTGTTCATAATATAATTGTGTAATATACGCATCGATTTCTTTTTTGTATAAAGTCGTGTGCGGATATTTTTCTTCAAATTCTTTCTTTTCTTTGTTGGTCAATTCAATGCATCTTAAATTGCAAGTCTGCATCCAACTGTTAAAGTTATCTAAATACCAATATTTTTTCTTTTTCATCTTTAATCCTTTATTTTATATTGTTAAAATCCGCATGCAATTCATTGCATAAATCTTGGTATTTTTCTTGTTTCCACAAATCAAAATACTTTTCTTTGTTATTTTGCAATACCAATTCTAATTTCTGCAATTTACTCGCATTAAAACGGGCTTCTTTTATAGTTGTCTGTCCATTGTAATCCGCCATTGGTATTGATAATCTGGATTTACATCCGTCTCTGTATTCTTCTGTTATCATTTCCCATCTGGCTTTCCAACAACCATTATAATGGCTATACGAAATTACAAATTTCTGCACATCACCATTTTCTAATGTTTTAATTTCGATTTCTTGCCACGCTTCGCGCGTCCATTGATTATTTTTAATCATTATATTCTCCATTGTATATATCATAATAATCCATCAATGTGCTAACATCACCGAACGGATTGTTTTTGTGTTTGTTGAATACAATTTCAACCGCTTTATCTTCTTCTATTCCATCGTCAATCAATTTGTCGATTTCATAAAAGTATTTTTCTGCTTTTTCTATTGTAAGACCAACATTTTTCAATAAGTCTTCCAATTCATATGTTGTGCATTCAACAATCGCATTTCTATATCCGGTATTATATGCACTTTTAATCATTGCATATTCTAACCCAGATATAATTGCAATTATTGCAATATACTTTACAATTTTATTTTTAGTCATTTTATAATCCTTTAATTTCATTTATGATTTTTATAGTTTGTTCATTTTTATTTATAATATTGATTTCTGTCCTGCTAACATATACTCCTTTGGTTTTATGATTTATCGTGTTAGAACAATATTTTTTCTTTGGTTGATATTTAATTCTAACTGGTTTAATTTCATTTCTTTGCTTTAATATTGTGGCAAATCTATCGATGCACCTTTGTCTATAAATTTTATCCCATTTTAATTTTGTGGTATTTATAGTTAAAGTATTGTATTGATAATCTGCACCTTTGCAAATTTTTCTTTTCTTTATATCAATAAAAAATTTTTCTTTTCTTTTCATTGTTTTTTACTTTTTTATTGTTTTTTTATTGATTTTTTTATCCGATAAAAATACCCGCCGAGGCGGGTATTTTATATTATGATTTGCAACGATTAAAAATCGGATGCATCGATTTTGTCATTGCTACCGCCGCGGGTTGAAGGGGCTTTGCAATTGTAGTTTTTTGTGTATCCCTGTAAATCAATTACAGAATCATAATCATTTTTATAAAAGTCAATTACTTTGTTTTGTGAATCAATACCAAAACAAAATACATTGCTATAAATGAAAAAGCAATCATATTTGTTAAAATCAATCAATTGCAATCTTTTCAATTGTTTTTTGATTGACTCTGTTGCTTTATTTGATTCTAACAATGATTTGATTTTGTTTTGTAAAAAATCAATATTGTTAAACATATCATTGTTTTTATTAAAATAAAACTTTGATATTGTTTTATCATTTGTGTTTTGTATTTTATTAAAATATACTTTACTCATTTTTTTATACCTTTATTTTTATTTTGTTTTGTTGCACCCGCATACTTGACAAGTCAAGCGAGCGGGCGATTCTGATTAAAAACTTGACAAAAAAACCAAGCCTTAAATCATTACTATGATTATAGCAAGAAAAATATAACTTGTCAAGTAAAAAGTGTTTTTTTTATTGTGTCTTTTTTGGAATAACCCGGGTTGCAACGATTTATTTTTATTTTTTTGATACCCCTCAAAAAATCGGCGTGGTATAAACTCTATATAAAATATTTACAAGAAAGCCCAACCGCCAAAAAACCACATATCACAGCCCCCCCCAACCCCCTGAAAGGCTTGCTGGGCGTTCGTTCCCACCCTCTTCACCAGACCGACAAAAACGTGACAAAATAAAACTAAAATATCACCCCAAAAAAAGAAGTGTGTAGTCGTTTCTTGATTTGACACGCCAACTTATCACCTCAAACTTTGTGCACGATGTTTAATAGGGACATTTCAGACTTTAACTACACACTTTTGAATAACCCCGTGACAACATGTTTTCAACTATTTTTCACACATTTTCTAAAAAAAACGTAGTTATTTTTGAACTTTGTGTATTTGGGACTGCGGCAATACGTATCTGGACTTGACAAAAGTTAAAAACGTTGGTATAGTTCATGGCATGAACTATACTCCGAGGAAAGTTTTTGAAGATTTCCATACCACAAATTGGCATAGAGCTATTCTGCTCGCCGCAAGACGTAGTGGCAAAAGTTACTCCTCTTGCGCAGAATTGTTGAAACGCGCTTATAATGGACCCCAAGATGGACAGTACCTGTTCATTTCCCCATTGGCTGAACAGTCTATCGCTAATACTATTGGTATATTCGCTAAGTTGGATAACGGCGAAGGTTATATTACTAAAGTCGATAAAACATCAGGCGTGCTCTCACTCGCTAATGGTGCACAAATTACCCTTGGTGGGGCAAGAACTGCAGAAAAATTTAGAGGTAGATACCTTGACGGTTGTGTCGCAGACGAATTGTCCCAGGTGCCACCAGAGGTTATTACGGAAGTTATCTTGCCCTGCCTCGCAGATAGAAATGGTTGGCTTGCGTTCCTAGGTACAGCACGCGTTGACGACGGATACCGCTTGTATAAATTGTATAAAGAATATAAAGATAATCCAAAGTGGTTCGCTAAACTAGTGTCTATATATGATAACCAAGAGGCATTTCCACCAGAACGAGTAGAAGAAATTAAAAGTGAACAAATCGCACTCGCTATCGCTAATGGACAAACCAAAACACAGGCAGAACAAACCTTTAATGTCGAATTTGAATGCGATTTCTCGTTCCTAGACGAAGGGAGACCTAATGTGACAGCTCTTTTTTATCCAGAATTACAAGCATTGTTCGATGCCAATCCGCCGCGTTTGTTAGAACCAACCGATACAGCAGTTGTTAATATACCGCCGTCTACCAAGACAGCAGTGTTCGATATTTCACATTCTGCGGGACGTGATTATACGGTTGCAACTATTGTGGCTGAAACCACGACAACCCCAATCGTAACAAATATTATTTGGGAAAACAATCAACCGTTGCAATATTGGTTTGATTATTTGCGGCAACAAGGAATTCGTAATGTGGCACTACCATTTGATGCTGCGACAGTTAATAAAGAAACAATGTTGTCAATGGTGCAAACGTTCAAACGCGAAGGATTTAATGTTGTACGCATTAAAAGATTGTTGCGTGAAGAACAGGTTGAAAACGGTCGTTGGTTATTGAACAATGCGAGGTTTTCCAAAGATTGTGTACCCGGATTATCCCAAATTGGTTTGTTCCAAGAATTCTCCACCCGGCATGGGTTGCCCCAAGATGTGGTTGCGTCATTATTATATGCGGGACAGGTGTTGAGAAAGAAACATGTAAAGATTGAACTTGCAAATACCATCAAAACTCGCTATAATAACAACATGGACTTGTATGATAATCACGTATCATACTATGGCGATATTATAACAGGAGAATAAAATGGGAGCAAAAGCACCAAAAATTCAACAAGTGGTACAAAAAACACCAGACCCTCTGATAAACTTGGGTGAAACTGGTGCTGACATGCAAAATGAGCGCAATCGTCGTGGTTTATTATCTACATTTTTACAAGGGTCGCGCAATCGTACGGCAGGAACAATAGGTCAGGCGTTATCTAACACACGAACCACATTAGGGTCGAGTGGAATTTAGTTGGAATTAAGGTAAGGAAAGAGGAACACTAATGCAAAAAACCAGAGATATAAACTATTACATAGAAAGAAATTCAAAACTTGAATCGTTTAGAGAAAGCTATTTGCCAAAATGGGAAGAGCTCTCCGTTTTTTGTGACCCGAAAAACGCCTACTTTCGTGTAAAACGTTCGAACGGTAATCTGTCTCAGTTGATTCCAAAGACAGATGATACAGCGCAAAGCATGTTGCCGATTTACGCGGCTGTGTTAAATTCTATGTTAACGCCGCAGGCGTATGTCTGGCATAAATTACAATTCTTTGACCCGGAAATTCAGAAAAAATACGGCCCGATGCTAGATGAAGAGAACAAATTTATTTACAATCGTCGTTATTCTGCGTATAGTAATTTCTCACCGGCAATGAACGAATGTTATATGTCGTCTGGGGTGTTCGGTCATGCGATTATGCAGTTGGACCCGGATTATAAACACAAGTGCATTAGTTATCAGGCTTTACCTGTTCATGAATTTTGTATTGAAAAAGATGCATATGGATTTGTAAATACGTTTTATCGTAAAGTAGAATATACAATGCGTAATTTAATGACGGTGTTTCCAGATTATATGCCTGACAAATATAAAAACCGCGAAGATTTGAAGTGGCTGGATGACAATATTACATTGTTGCATGCGGTTGAACCATCGTTTGAAAAGAGCGGGTATTATCACAGTGCGTATATTGATTTAACGAACAAACAAATTATTGAAGAAACTGAACTGAAGCACATGTGTTATATATGCTTTAGAAGTGCGGTATTCCCTTCAAGTTCAAATTCATACGGATTTTCACCATGTATGTCTGTGTTGCCGTCGATTAAGGCGTTGAACAGTTTGCAATTTAATTTCATTAAACAAACAGACTTGGTGGGTCAACCCACATTATTAACCAACAGTGATGTGATTGATGGTCGCAAAGTGACTGCGTCTGGTTCTGTGATTGAAGGTGGTATTGATGATGAAGGTCGTCCAATGGTGCAGGCGTTGCGCGCGTATGGCGATTTGCCATCAATGGATTTCTTAATTCAGAAATACCAAGACAGTATTGCAACAGCGTTGTTGGCAAAGTATATGGCGTTGATGAGCGACACACAAAGTCGTAGTGCGACAGACGCTATGATTAAAAGTAACGAACGCGCAAACTTGGTTGCGCCAAGTGGTGACAGAATTTCGCGTGAATTCTTGTTGCCATTGATTGAAACTGAATTGGCGATTTATGGTGAAATGGGAATTCTGCCACAGATGCCAGCGGAATTAAAGGATTTGGATACAGAGTTTGATATTATATTATCGAATCCAATGTTAAAAGGACAAAGAGGCGATAGTGTTAATTCGGCGATTAACATGGTTGGAACCGTTGCTCAATTTGCACAAATAGACCCCAGTATTGTAAACACCATAGATATAGACAAAGTTGTGCGTTATATGCAAGAGAACTTGAATATACCAGCAAGTGTTATGAGAACTCCGGAAGAAAGCGCGGCTCTCAATGAAGCGCAGCAACAGCAACAACAATTAATGGCAATAACTGAAGCGGCACCAAACGTAGGGAAGGCTATGAAAGATATAGCAACAGCGGAGCAAATAAGTGGGGGTCAATAATGCAGTTATCCAACACAGTGAAGGCTACGCTTGGTAGCCTTCCGCAAGAATTCATCGATTGGCTTGAAACGTTAAGAAATAAAAATCCTTTGGCAGGAAGTAAAGACGGCATGAATCAAAATGCTGTATTTGTGGCGATAGGTCGTAATCTTGTGGTGGATACAATTCTTAATGCAAGGGATGAGGTGTTACATCCAAAACCGGCCAAACAACTTGACATTCATGGCACAGATATTATAATGGGTCCGATGTCTGAATGAAAGGATTGATTGATGGTGAAAGCATTTCCGATTAAAGATTTTCCCGGTTATTATGTAACCGATGCTGGTGATGTATACAGTAGATATTCCACTAAATACCAAAACCGAGACGGTCGAATTAAAAAGTTGTCTCCAGCAAAAACACACAGTGGTTACTTTCAGGTGCTTTTATATACGAAATACGGGAGAAAACAAAAGAAGGTTCACCGTTTGGTTGCTGAAGCGTTTATCCCTAATCCGAATAATTTGCCACAAGTAAATCATAAAAATGGTATTAAAACGGATAATCGTGTTGAAAATTTAGAGTGGTGTACGGGTTCGCAAAACATAAAACACACTTATGAATGTTTGGGAAGACAAGGGCCGTTTTTAGGGAAGCGCGGGAAAGAATGCCATTGTTCAAAAGTTATTATACAAATTAAAAACGGAGAAATAAAAGCAGAGTTTTATGGTTCTGGTGATGCATATAGGGCGACAAATATAGACCCAAGTTCAATAACAAAATGTTGTAGAGGTCAAAGAAAGGAAGCCGGCGGGTATCAGTGGAAATATAAAGAAAAGGAGTAATAAATGACAGATGTGATTGACACACAAAATACAGGTACGCAAGGTACCGGTAACGAACAAAAACCGTATTATGCCGATTGGGGGCTTAGTCAAGAGGACGTTGGATATATTCAGGCATCTACATATAAAGACCCATCGAGTATTATTAAGGCGTTACGAGAAGCAAAACAATATATTGGTATGGACAAGAACGATTTGATTCGTATTCCAAAAGCAGATGCGGATGGCAACAGGGATTTGTCCGAGGTGTTCAAAGCATTAGGTCGCCCAGATGATGCAAAAGGTTATGAATTGGGTGATACAGATTTTGCGAAAGCGGCATCTGAAAAACTGTTTGAATTAGGTTTGTCAAAGAAACAGGCAACAGAATTAGCGACATTCATTGCTGCACAAGACGAAGTAAATAAAAAAGCAGAAGAAGAAAAATGGAATGCTAATGTTGAAAGCGGAATAAAAGAATTACAGAAAGAGTGGGGTGCGGACTACGAGGCAAATACTGCGGTTGCACAACAGGCGGTTCGTGATATTGCGGCAAAGACAGGTTTTACCGAAGAAGAGTTAAATAAAATCGAATCAACATTAGGAACCGACAAAGCAACTAAATTATTCTATGCGATTGGTGCTGCACAAGGCGGCGTAAAGAATTTGCAGAATTATAACGCAGGTCAAGAAACGCCAGAGATTGCTGCGTTCAAATTGAAAGAATTAAAACAAGACAAAGAATTCGTGGCACGTTTGGCAAAGAACGAACATAAAGCGGTTCAAGAGGTGGTGAGATTGACAGCGTTAGCGATGGGAGGTAACAAATGAAACAAATAGATGTGTATCCGATTGGAACAGAGGTTTGGTATTTTGACCCTGTGTTAGAAGGTGACTGTGAAATTAAAAGCAGTATTGTATTAGGGTCATTCGTTCACAAATCAGAAGGAAGTTTGTTTTATTTCTTATTAGACAAACAGGTTGAGGGCTATGCTGTATCTAACACGGAAGATGGCGCAATAGAACAACGGAATAAATTTTTGGAATATCGTGAGCGATTATTGCAGGCGAGCGCTGAAAATAAAGTTCGTTTTAACGAATTGCGCAAAGGCACAGTATTTCCAGAATACAGTATAGAAAATTTATCAAAGACAGGAGAAGAAGATGAATAGATTAGAAAAAATGATGCACAAAGAACGCTATATGCGTAACGGTGCGGTACAATTAAATTTATTGAGATACGACATTATGTGGGTTGTTTCTCGTTGGGGTTTTATGGGAAAAGAAAATGCTTGCGAATTTTTTAACTTTGTGGCAAAATTATTCAAAGAGGATAAAGATGTCAAAGCGGCATTAGAATCCAAAAAGAAATCTGGTTCCAAGAAGAAAGAAGAAGAGGTCGTTGCAAAGACCGAACCAGAAACTTCTGAAGAACCGAGCGTCCTTCCCGCAACAGAAGAACCAGTTGTTGCAAAAACTGATGCTGAAGAAACGGCGGACGAAGAAAGAAAGGAATTATTATAGGCGGTTATTGCAAACCTTCCCTTATAACAATGGCCTTAACAAGAGTGGCGAAAGCCTAGGTTAAACATTAAAATAAGGAAAAATAAAATGCCTTCTACAACTTACAATGGAAGCTCTGCTTCGAATCAGTACAATGAACAGCTGATTGCGCAACAGTTTTCTAACTTGATGCAACCAGTTATTCAGCAAGGTGAAACTCGCACAGCGGAATCAACAATGTTGAAAACCGGTTTGACAGTGCGTGACGTTCAAGTGATTGACTATGTGAAAAAACTGACAGTTCGTACAGTTTCTGATTTGCAAGGTATTCGTGACACGGTTGCGGATTCTGCACAATTCGAAACTCGTTGGTTGCCAGCACCACACATTGTTGAAAACTGCTTGCAGAAATCAGCACAATTTGATTTGTTGACATTGGTCGCAGAAGAATCTGCTGTCCGTCAAGCACAAATCATGGCGTTCAAAACCCACATGGATAAAGAATTTGTGACAGCGGCTATGGGTTTTGCTATCACCAATTTGGCGAACGTTGCTGAAGTTACCACTCCGGGTTCTGAAGCACCTCAGGGTATCACTTCTCCATATGCTTATGTTGCGTTGCCTGCAGCAAATACATATACTCCGGCTGCGAATACAACATTCACAGAAGCGTTGGATGAAATTTTGGATAAACTGAACAAGAAAGACGTTGATTTGAGTGCAAACCCAGTTATCTGCTACACGACTTCGGATGCAGAAAAACTGTTGTTCCAAGACCCTCGTTATGATAACTGGAACAACATGGGCACACAAGTGTTGTCTTCGGGTGCTTTGACTCCATATCGTGGAATCAAATTCGTTCATTTGTCCGATGTTGATGTCTGGAATAACGGCACTAAATGTTTGGTTGTTGCCGGTAAACCAGTTTGCGTAGGTATTTGGGACGACTTGTCAACAAAGATTGACATATTGCCGACCAAATCTTATGCGAAACAAATCTATACATCTATGTCGATGGCTGCGGCTCGTTTAGACGAAGACCGTGTGTTCGTCATTGATATTCAAAACATAGACTAATAGAGGCGGACATGGCTAACATACTGACCGAAACTGATATTGCGAATAACGCATTGGACCATGTTGGTGGTTTGAATATTCAAAACATCAATGATACAAATAATCCAAACGCCGTATTGTGCAAACGTCACTACGGTCAGTGTGTTAAAGCCGAATTGGATAAGTTTGAATGGATGTTTGCTTATAAATTAAAACGGGCATTACCGGTGGATTTAGAAGCGTATCCAGAGGCTGCAATCGAGGGATACTATGCGTATCACTTGCCTGCAGATTTCAGTCGCTTATCCCAATATTTCTTTGGTGAACGGTATCCTTATCGCAACAATCAATATGAACCCGGGCATACGTATTTTATAACCAGTGAATATTTATACACAAGATTTCCAATTAAGAATATTCCGTATATATCCAACAGTGTATCGATTGACAAATACCCAGCGTTGTTCTGTGATGTTTTGTCGATAGCGTTGGCTATTCGTATTGCGCGTAAGATAATGGGCGACGATGCTGATATTGCATTTTTGACACAGATATATAACAAAGATGTATCGGTGGCGCGTCGTCAACAGTTGTTACAAATGGAACCGAGTGCCACGGGTACGACTATGACCCAAGATGCGAGGATATTCTATTATGGCGGCTTCTGATAAAAAATTACAAAGTTTTTATGCGTTTAATGCTGGCGAATATTCAAATGATTTAGCAGGTCGTGTAGACCTGGAATCGTTTGCGTCGTCTACAAGATTTACATGTAATTTTTTAACACAAGTTTCTGGTGGGTTAAAAAAGTTTTATGGCACGCGACACATAACAGAAAAGCAGGTTGATGACTTTGGTATTCGTATGGTGCCGTTTGTTAATAAATACGAACCCATGGTGTTGGTGTTATATAACACGCAAGACCCAGATGCTACGGGATTAAAAGTTGGGTTGGTGTACGGTAATAATTATAAAGATTTAGACATTGAAATTCCGTTAACGGCGAATCCGTTGGAATTGCGGTGGCAACAAATAAATGATAGATTGATTTTTTGTCATAAAAGTGTACAACCGTTTACGATAGATTTTTATGGCAAAGATGAGAACAATGAATATAAATTTGAAACCAATATAGTTGAGTTCAAAGAAGTTCCGTATTTTACAGTTGGTGCAACGAATGATTATCGTGGTGAATTACAGGCGGACAGTTTAACTGGCGAAGTAACATTGACGATACCGACTGGGGCAACAAATGTAGCGGTATATTTCCCAAGTGTTTTAGTTGGGCAATCGACTTATACGCGAGGCGGCGAACATTATTTTCCGGGGGTTACTGATGACCGTGTACCGGATTTTGATTCGGCCAGTGTTGGTGATGCGGTAGTTAGTCTGAAACGTATACGGGGTGGCGTGACAACAGAATTGTGTTCTGGTGTTGTGAATAGTTATACTGTGCAGCCAAAAAGAGTAAACGGTATAATTGTTGCGCCTTCCACAAGTTTGCGCGATTATTTAAGAGTTCGCGTGTATGATTCTGTTACACGTGAAAAAGTATTACAGGTAGTAAAAACGATTTGTCCTCAGGCGTATATTGATGGCTCTATGATTAAGATGTTAGGTTATACCGGTCATCAAGATGGTGATGAATATTATATGGATTTGTCAGTTGGTCAGGTAAGTGCGTCAGTAACTCATCCGTCCCAGTCGTATACTTATGCAAACGCAGCATCGTATACTGGTGTGCATTTTACGCCGGACCCAGTAACAGTTGATAGTATTGATGCGCAATCTACGATAGGTCGTAAGATAAAATTCTTCTTTAACGATGATACTGTTATAACTCCGTGGTGGCAAAGTAAATCTGTATCTGTTGGTGATTATGCGTATTCAAATGGTCATTGGTATAAAGCATTAACCGCTGGTACTTGTGGAAATATTCAGCCATCGCATACACACGGAGACCGTTCGGATGGCGGCGTGATTTGGCGTTATGTTCATAGTGGTTCTAAGACAGCGAGTGTTGTAGCCGTGATTCCTCCATCTACAATAAAAGTATTGGTTGAAGACGGCGAGTTGCCAAAGAATACCGATAATATTTATCGTAATTATTCGTGGTCAATTTGGGGAAAAGATGGAGTGCATCCGTCAGAGATTTATATGGCAGGCAATCGTTTAGGGTTTGTGTGCAATACAGAAAACTATGGCGCGTGGAACGCTATGTCTGTGACGGATGATTATTTTAATTTTGATACAGAAGAATTCGGCGAACAATTAGATACGTCGGCAATTGTGCATTTAATTGGCAACAACGAAGCGTCAAATATAAATTGGGTGTTGGCACGCAAAGATGTGTATATGGGTGGATATTCTGGCGAATATCATTTGACTCCGTCTGCGAGCGGTCGTTCGTCCAGCGCATATAGTCCAACTTCTACGTATGTGCAAAACATTTCTAACATGGGCGGTATGCCAATTATTCCGTTGAAATACAAACAGCTGAATATGTTTGTTGGAATTACTGGCAAAGAGTTATATACGATTGCATACGATTATACTATGGATGATTATACACCAAAGTCTATGGGGTATTTAACGCAGCATATTATGGACCGCGGAATTAAACGTATTGTTGCGCTGAATAATTTAGACCGTAATATTTATTTGTTGCACGATACGCAGCAGTTGTCGTTGTTTAATTATGCGGCAGAACAAAAAGTTATGGGCTTTACTGAGTTGAACTTTGGTGCGGATGTGATTGATTTTTGTTCTACTTATGCAAATGCAGAAGTTGCTGGTTATGTAATCACTCGTCGTAATGACGGAAAGATTACTATTGAAAGATTTGCGATTGAGCAACCGAATTACATGTTTGATGAAATCACACAAGGTGATGGTACGTTAGCAGACTTTCAACCGATACCACATTTTGCAAATCGTACAGTGTATATAAGATACGGTGAAGATTTTTCACAATTCACAAAAGTAGAGCTTGACGCTACGGGTGATATATCGCATGACCCGACAACAGGTGTGTATTTGCCACAATCGGAGTATTTCAAAGTTGGTGTTCCGATGGTGTCTGAATTGCACACTCAGCCGGCGTTTGGGAACAAAGTCGAAGGGCATCAGCAACAAAGTTTATCTGTGTATATTCGTTTGGTAAATTCTGGTGCGTTTGAATATGGTGCGAGTGTAGACTTCACGAAATATTTCAGACACGAGTATTGGAATTTACAGCAAGAATATGGTTCTGGTCATCGTATGTTTACTGGGGATATGAAGTTAAATATACCATTAGGATATGCGGAAGCACAGAATCAAGGTGAAGGTCCGTATCCGAACAACACAGCAGTTGGTATCAACATTAAAAGCGATACGCCGGAGGCATTAAACATTTTGTCGATACAGGAGATTTATAAATGACGTGTGTGTTTAGGAATGCCAGGCCTGAGGATTTTGAGATTATAAGAAAAGATTCTACAGAGAACGGCAAGATAGACCCGCGGATGATAAAGGATAGTTGCGAAATTCGTGTGATGGAATGTGATGGTGAGCCGGTTATGGCGATTGGTTACATAAAATACGATGGAGATGATTATGTTGATTATATGGGTGTGTGGGGGATGTTTAGTAATGCTATAAAAGGGCATACAAAAGAAGCGGTTCAATTTTGTAAAGACTTGATGTTCAGTAGGGTTGGCATGAAGTTTGTTGTTTTAATAGACGAAACCAATCCTGTGTTCAAAAGATTTGTGGAATTTTTTGGATTTAAGAGAACAAAAGTTATTGAAGAATGGCACGGAGTGGTGTATCATATATACGTAAAGGAGAATTAAAGTGGCGGCAACGACAGCGATGACAATAGCGGCGGTTACAGCAGCGGTAGCAAGTACGGCTGGTGCTGTTGTGCAGGGTGTTTCTGATTACGAGCAAGGTAAGTTTGCTGAAGCCGAAGCGAATATTAATCGCGCACAGGCTTTACAATCGCAAAAGCAGGCGTATCAAGAAGAATCGCTGAATTCTTCTCAGCATTATCGTATGGTGCGTCACGAAATAGCAGAGGGTCAGAATGTAATGTCTGCGTCGGGTAATATTGGGACATCTGCTGAGTCTGCTTTACGTGGTGCGTATTTTAATTTGTCTGAAGATATATCAGCATTAAAATACAAATATGGTGCTGAAGCAGCTGTATATGGTACACAGGCAAATATGTATGCACAACATGCTAAAATGGCAAGACGTAATCGTAGAATTGGGGTATTGGGTTCTGCGCTCAATGTAGCAGCGACCGCTGGTCGGGGTGTTACTGATTTGTATTCGGCTGGTATATTAGGTTCGTCAAAATCTCCAAGTGTGTTAAATAAAAAACTAGGAAAAGTAACTGGTTATAAGGGAGCTGTATCGAATAACGGGATGTACGGTGCATACGATTATTCGAGAAAACTAACTGGTTATAAGGGAGCTGTATCGAATAGCGGGATGTACGGTGCGTACGATTATTTATAAGGAGAAAAGAATGCCACAATTACACGCGAATCAAATTCAATGGGCGGCACCAGAGGCTCAAAAAGTAAAATTGGCAAGACCGGATTATACTCCGGTAGCTGAAGGGCTTCAAAGATTGGGTCGTGCAGCACAAGAGTTTTCTGAATACCAGCAACAGATAGATGATGTAGAAGCGAAAACATTAATGGATAAAGCGGTGTCGTCAGGGTTGGTTGATTTGGAAAAATATCAACCGACTGATGATAATTATGAACCAGCGATGGAAAAATTTCGTAGCGATTTGAACGCGTTATACAATTCATTTGATGAGCCAACTCGTAATAGATTTATGCGTAATGACCCGGCGTATTTTGATAAACAACAATTACGTGCTGATGCGATTGTATTTGAAAAACAACAGGCGTTTGCTGTAGAGAAAGCGCAAAAATTAATTCCGTTGTTGGCTTCAAATGTCACAGAAGAGAAAGAAACATATGAATCTCAACGGCTTTTGTTGGATAGTATGGTATCAAATATGGACAACGTTACAGCAGAAGAGTTGATAACAACCTTTGATAGACAAGTGCAGGTTGGCAATATAAACAATCTTGTTTTTTCTGGTCGCTATCGCGATGCTATTGAATTGTTAGAAGACCCTAAGAATTCTGATTTGCTTACACCGCAAGAACGTACAGATATGAAAGTATCAATACAAAAAACAATGAAAGAAGAAGCGAAAAACAAAGCGGAATTAAAGAAAAAAATAACAGATGATATAAACGACCAGCTGGAATCTGGATTAGTTACTACGTTGTTGTATGCTTTAGACCGGGAAGATGATGCGTATGCCAAAATTGTAAAAGGTTTAGATGACCCGGAATATGGCATAAAGCTAACTGATGATGAAGGCAATGTTTATGCAACGGTTAAAACAAAGAACATTCCTGTAACAGTAAGACGCGAAGCGATAAAGAAAGCAATGACGTATTTGCCGGGCTCTGTAACGTACAGAGCGAATACGTTGCGAGCGAATCAGTTGGCAAAGAATTTTATTGATACCTACATGGCAGCGCAGGGTAAACGCACATCCGGCGAAATTTATAATGATATATACGATTTTGTAAAAGGGCCTGATTTTATATATTTGGAAAAAGGCGACCAAGACAAATTGTATGATATTGTTTATGGTGAAGTCGCTCGTTATAATGAACAGGTGTTGCCATATGAAAGCATACGCGATGAGAATTTGTTGTATGGTGGATTGGCACAGCAATCTGGTCCGTCGCCACAACGTGTTGTCAGAGGGTATGTGTTTGGTGCTAACGATGGCAAACCAATAAAAACGCAAAAATCTGCGATAGAACAAATTATGTATCCTGCGCAAATGTTGTCGCCATTGGTACCTGTGTCTTTAGCAAAAAGCGATTTGTTTGATAGTAAAGAGGTTGGGTTCAGACGATTAACAAAAATACTTCGTGATAATTATAAAAAGGCAACAAAGAGAGAGGTGTTGCCGGGTTCTCAGTTAGAATTTTTGATGGATGTGTATGCGGCAGCGTTGTCATATAAACCAGAAGAAAGACGGAATGTGGGGCTTGGAAATGCAACAGATTCTCAGATTGGTTTGACGTATGCGAGAATGAAAGGCCAGTTGGAAAAAGAGGGAACCACGGATAGTATTATAGGGACTGATATGACGGCACAGGAGGCTGAAGAAATTCGCAAAAGAATTTTTGATGGATTTTATGAAATGCTTTTGAATGGGGCAAAACCAGTTCTTAAACAAGAACAACAAGATTATAAAAAAGAATATTATAATAGTGTTGTTGAGGGTTCGTATGGATTAGGTGGCGCAGCGTTCTCATTCACAAAAACAGAAAATCGTATGTCTGAAGAGACAGCAATATATCAAACACCGATGACAAACCGGTGGAATCAACAGGTGGAAGAATATAATAAGGGAGGTAAGTAATGGCGGCGTTTGATGAAAAACAGCAACAGGTATTAAATGAAATAAATACACTTATTAAAACATCTCCGGCTTCGGCTAAGACGGAAGTGCAAAATTTGGCAATAGAACCAGTAGCACCAGAGGTTGTACCACCAGTTGTTGATTATTTGAATAGTCAAAAAATTCCAGAAATTGATTTGGCTGGCGTGCTTTCTTTAGGAGCGATAGATTCCAAGACCGCTGCAAATGTTGCTGAATTATCGGAGCCAATAGATAAAAGTGTTGGTGTAAATATACCAGAGGTAGGTACAGCAACAGAAAAAATAGCAACAGGTAGATATCAGGATATTGACAAGGTTCGTGATATAAATCAATTTACATATGGTTTAGAAGACCAGATGGCGGCGGCTTCATCTGGGTCTGCTGAAAACAATATATACGTTGAAAACCTTCGTGCTGGTAACGCTGGATTAAATGTAGCAACGAGTTCTAGATTAAATCCGACAGATAGACAAGATGGCAGTGAAGCATTTTTTGGCGCAAGATACCCATTGTTGCAAACGACTGTTTCGCCGTTCAAAGTCAGAATACCTGAATATAATTTAGAAGTAAAGAGTCAAACATTAGACCCAGAAAAATTAGCGTATCAGTTGGCGACAAATATCGGTGGTCGCCCTGTGCCAACGTATGTTGGATACACAAATTCAGGGATTGATTTGTCGGAAGCGTGGTATTCTAGTTTGGTAAAAGGCCCTCGGAATCTGCCTGTAAATTTGGCAGACATGTTCGTGAAAGCCGGTGGCTTAGGTGCGGCTAATGTTTTGCAAGCGCAAACAAGAGTAGAATCTGCTATTGCGAGTTATTATGCGGGGGATTCTGATGCGGAAGCAACCAGTCGTTTAGAAAGAGGGTTGGCGGCAGTAAACCGCGCTACAGATTTGTCTGCAGAGGATTGGGCTGCGTTTACGAAAGAATATAAAAAGATATTTGGTAGCGAACATACAGAATTTGCAACTGGCACAAATTATATTGTTGAACAAATACCAACAGTATTGGGACAAGTTGGTATGATTTATGCTGCAAATGTTCTTGGGGCGGCACAAGGATTAAATCCGGCAATAACGAATGCATTAGTCGGTGCTACTTTTGGTGCGTCGCAAGGCGGTGATGTATTTACGAACATACAAAATGTTGCAATAAGTCCGACTGACCGGTTAAAGCGTGCAAACATGGCGGCTGGCGCGTCTACTGTATTGAATGGTTTAGGTGGTTGGGCGATGTTTGGTGCTAAAGCGGCGGCAGCAAGACAATTCATGAAAGAGGCCGGGAAAAATTATGGGAAACGTTATGCTTTGGCGGCAGGTGAAGGTGTTCTTGGTATGGGGGCAGAATCCTTGACTGAAGGCGCAGACCAGGGTTTGTTTAATTATTTTTCATATAATATGGGTGATGATAAAAGAGCCGAGCGTATGAACGGGTATGTAATGGCGTTAGTGTTAGGTGCTGTTGGCGGCG
>OCVV010000511.1_pt1 | contig 41287 bp, 34 predicted proteins | sample 1539721 | NCBI WGS metagenome assembly OCVV01 (sample SAMN02144230, study PRJEB22623) | gut metagenome | biome: sheep rumen | host: Ovis aries | place: New Zealand | reverse complement strand
ATGGGGCGAGCAGTATCCTATAGTTATCAAGTCATGGCGTGACAACTGGGAGCGTCTGACAGAATTCTTCCAGTATACCAAGGAAATCCGGCGTCTTATATATACGACCAACACCGTCGAAGGCTACCACCGTCAGATACGCAAGGTCACTAAGAATAAAGGTGTATTCCCATCAGATACTGCCTTGGAGGAACTCGTTTATCTGGCCTACCGTAATATCAGTGAGAAGTGGACTATGCCCCTTGCGAACTGGGCACTAATATCTCAACAATTGGCTATAAAATTTGGTGATAGATTTGAAATTATGTAACTTTGCTGCCAGGAAGGCTCCTCATCTGGAAAACACGATTAGAAATCGTGTCCCCCATCTGAGGTTAATATAAAAAGGACAATAGCCTTGACACAGTTCAAATTACACTACCCAGATAGTAGTAACGTTTTATTCATAATACTTTTATTGATTATCTTCCATCGCTTTTTTAACAGCGTCTATTGCAGTTTGAATAGAGCACTCAAAAAGTTCTTTTGCACTATGTAACTCTCCGCTATGGATATAGTCTTTTTCAACCTTATATTTGTCTAAGAGATTTTGGGCTTCCCGTTCCACTTTCCCAGCGTTCTTTTCTAAAGCCCATTTTTTAATGGTTTTCCATCCCGTACGACCACCGTAACCACCTTCATCATTCAACCGATACTCTCTTTTGTTTATTGCTTCATCTACCGATTTGATGTTATTCTCTATCATACCTACTTTAGTGAATTTGCCATTTACAGCAACGTAAACAACACCTTTTCCACTTTCTCTCTTACGGATTGCAATACCCATAGGTCTACATTCTATACAATGTCCCGTTCTATCTTTAAGGCGATGACCATTAGGACAGGGATTGGCTAAAACAAAGCCACAACCAAGCATCTTTGCCTTATCATGATACTCTTTAATAGTTTTACCTCGTGCATCATATATTTCAGAAGTCTCAATACCATGATGCTTTATGAAAGCTTTTTCTTCGTTAGTAAGAATACTAAGAATTTCATCCATTGTTATTTAGTTTTTTAGTTAATACTTCTAACCATCCAGCACCAACTAAAAAAAAGAAGGCGCAGGACTTGCCATACGCCTAAGAGGTTCACCACAAACCCACATACAATACAGCTAAGCCTACGCCCATATAGGGAGTCGGCTCCATTTGTATGTGAATATGCTCGTTTTTCTTCGAGTGGTGATTTCTTAGGCAATCGAGCAAATATGTCTGCATTCAAAGATGCAAGTGCAAATATACACAAATTATTCCATATTACCTGCAACAAGTAAAAAAAATCGATCTGTACAGATAAAAAAACTTACTACAATGCTCTATAGTTGCCTGCTTAGTTATGCAACAACATAAATTCGCTAATTATTCGAGTTAAAACTTTCATCAATACGTCGAGATAAATAAAAGAGCTATATCTTTGAACTTTTGAGACTTGAAAGTTGAAAGTTAATTATATTTTGCGTAACAGAAAGAAATCATTAACTCCAATTAATGATTCATTAACGGTAATTACACGTTCATTTTCACACTTAATCATTTTCTATTATGCATTTAGTTTTCTCCATATAATTAATCGTTAATCTATGTCAGCAAGAAACACAAGCTGTCAAGTCTCCCTTCCTTACTGGGGAGGGCGGGGTGAGGCTGATACTTTTCGAGACGGTTTCGAGATGATTTTATAGCATTTTGTCCAACTTTTTCTCCTCATTACCAGAACACAACCAGCACATAGGCAGCATATAAACAGCATTCAGGCAGCATATAGCCTCAATATATGTTCAGTTGTTCTTCAGTCAAAGCACAGTTGTTCTTCGGTATATGTCCAGTGTATCACTGGACATATACTGGACAAGTACTGAACAAGTACTGGACATATACACTGTTAATATGCTGTTTGTACGCTGTTAATATGCTGTTTGTACGCTGTTAATATGCTGTTTGTGTGCTGCCTGTAATATGGCATCTATCTTCCTTTATCTACCAAGCAAACAAATCGTGCAAAACATAATTGTTTGCTTAATGAAATAAAAATGCTGGTTTCACGTTATTAATAATAGAGAGGCAAAATAGTAAGCCGTTTTCCCTTTGGAGTTGTTTCTGCGCAACCATCAGCATCTATCTGGCGGTTGCTTATGCGGGATATGCTGCAAGGTTTACAAGCAGAGAACCCAACAAGTTCCCAACGCATATTTCACATAACATGGTTAAAAGGAATTTTACCCATGGAGAGGAAGAAACACCAACATACCAAAAGGGAGTTTAACACAAAAAACAGAATAAACACGATATAATGAAAAGATTTATTATCTACATCTTTATGCTTATGCTCGTTCCTATGACGAGCATGGCTCAGTCTATGTCGGATGCTCAGGTGGCTCAATATATAGCTAAAGAGCATGCTATGGGCACTTCGAACACGCAGATTGTTACCAAACTAATACAGAAAGGCGTGAACATACAACAGATAAGGCGCGTGAGAAAGCAGTTTGAAAAGATGCTGAACGAAAGTTCATTGGGCAGTAATACATCGCAGGTGACAAACAAGCCACATCGCTTGCGCGTAAACAACGGAAACACTCGTGATGACTATGGTAAAGGCATCAAGGAAGAGACTGCCAAGCAGTCAAACTATCGTATTACTCCGCTTAAAGACACAAAATACACTCACACATTCGACAATAATGATGAGGAATTTGGCGACATGCAGAAAGAGATGTTTGCCATGTATCCCGACTCAACCCAGATGCTGGCTTATCTTCTTGACAAGCAGAAAAGAGATAAGAACCGCGTGTTTGGCCGTGACATATTCAACAACAAAGACCTTACCTTTGAACCAAACATGAATATTGCCACCCCACAGAACTATCGTCTTGGTCCTGGTGATGCTGTAATAGTGGAAATTTATGGTGTGTCACAGAAAACTCTTGAGTGCACAGTATCGCCCGAAGGCGAGATAACCATCGAGGGATACGGTCCAGTAACCGTTGGCGGTTTAACCGTTGCACAGGCAAATGCCCGTTTGAGAAACACCGTGGGCAGCAGATACCAGTCGAGCAGAATAAAGCTCACTGTGGGACAGACAAAGACCATGATGATCAATGTTATGGGCGAGGTTAAAGCCCCTGGCACCTATACCCTATCAGCCTTTGCAACCGTGTTCCATGCACTCTATATGGCAGGCGGAACAAACGATTTGGGCACACTCAGAAACATCAAGGTGTATCGCAACAACAAACTGGTTACAGTTGTAGATATATACGACTATATTCTCAACGGAAAGCTCACAGGCAATGTGCGTCTTGCCGACAATGATGTTATCGTGGTTGGTCCTTACGACTGCTTGGTAACAATATCAGGTAAGGTGAAACGCCCAATGATATACGAGATGAAGAAAAACGAGAGCCTCAACTCTCTCTTGAAATATGCAGGCGGTTTCACTGGCGATGCCTATATGAAAAGCGTACGTGTGAACCGCAAGACTGGTCGCGAATATGCCGTATTCAATGTTGAAGAGTTTGATTTCAGCAGTTTCCACATTGCCGACTGCGACTCTGTGAGCGTAGATTCCATTCTGCCACGATACGAGAACACAGTTGAGGTGAAAGGAGCAGTATTCCGTCCGGGCATGTATAACATTGGAAAGGACGTTAATAGCGTGCGCTCGCTTATAGAGCATGCAGAAGGCGTAACAGAAGAAGCCTTTACCGCTCATGCTGTGATGCACAGAATGAAGAAAGACCGCTCACTTCAGGTAATCCCTGTTGACATAGCAGGCATCATGAATGGTTCGGTAGCCGATATTCCTCTGCAAGAAAACGACGTACTATTTGTACCTACACGCAAAGACAAAATAAGCCAGCAAACCATCACTATACGTGGTGAGGTGCAATACCCAGGCGTTTACAAATATGCCGAAAACGAAACTATAGAAGACTTTGTGCTTCAGGCAGGCGGTTTAACCGACAAGGCTTCAGAAGTAAAGGTTAGCGTAAACCGACGAGTACACAATTCAAAAGCAACAAGTCCCGACAGCATTATTGCCGAAAGCTACAGTCTGAGTCTCAAAGACGGCTTTGTTATTGATGGCAAACCAGGATTCGAGCTTATGCCTTTTGACGAAGTGTTCGTCTTTGCAAGTCCAGGATACACCACCCAACAGAATGTCACCGTAGAGGGAGAAGTGATGTTTGCCGGAACATACACTATCACAAAGCGTGATGCACGCCTCACCGACCTTTTAAAGAACGCTGGCGGAGTAACCGATCTTGCATATATCAAGGGTGCCCGACTGGAACGAAAAACTAATTCAGCCGAGCACAAGCGCATGGAAGAAGTACTGAAAATGATGAAAGAACAGCAACAACAAATGTTGATGGATCTTGCAACATCAACCAACAACAGCAATATAGCAACCATAGCAGAGCAAACCCAAAAACAGCAGCTGGAAAAATTCCAGGTGCCCGACTATTATAGCGTAGGAATTGAGCTCGACAAAGCAATAGAAAAGCCTAAGAGCGATGCCAACATCGTGCTGCGTGAGGGTGACCGTCTTATAATACCAAAATACAATGGAACAGTAAAAGTAAGCGGAGCAGTAATGTATAACAACACCATAGCTTATAGTGCAGGCAAGAGTGCAAAATACTACATAAATGCAGCAGGTGGCTTTGCTCAGAATGCCAAGAAGAGCAATGCCTACATCATCTACATGAACGGAATGGTGAGCAAGTTAAGTGGTGGAGCCAAGGTGCAGCCAGGCTGCGAAATAGTTATCCCCACAAAGATTAACCGCAAAAAGAGTGTAGCCGAGACTATGAGCATAGTATCAAGCGCCACATCAATGGCAGCCATGATAGCTACAATTGCCAACATCATGAAGTAAAGACAGATAGCTAACTATCTAAAAATCAAGGAAAAAAAAGATTAATAACAAAAATATTACCTTTAGGTAACTTACCCTTAGGTAATATTTTGTATAGAACAAGACATTATAGAAAAAAACAAAAGACAACACTTTCCACTTTGTTGATCCAATCTTCAAACTGTGGATAGAAAAGGAAATGTAAGAGAATATGGAAGAAAAAAAAGAACTAAAACAAATTGACTTTGCAAAAATTGCAAAGGCAATGTGGACAAATAAAAAGATATACATCATTAGCCTCCCCCTTGCATTTATTATTGCATGTGGAATTATTTTTTCCGTTCCAAGATATTATTCTTGTACCGTTAAACTTGCTCCAGAACTTGACAATATGAGCTCTAATAGTATAAGTTCTATTGCATCTATATTTGGAGTAGATTTAGGTAATAGGAATACGGGGGCAGACGCTATTTTCCCAGAGCTTTATCCAGATTTGATTTCTTCTGTAGACTTTAAAACCAGCATGTTCTTCGTTAAAGTAGAATCACTAGATGGAAAAATCAAAACTACATATGCTGATTATCTTATGAAGAATCAAAAAACACCTTGGTGGGACAAGATAATAAACATACTATCTGCAGAAGAACAATCAAAAGAAAATAATACTAACATCAACCCATTCAAGCTTACAAATACTCAAACAAATATAGCAAATACCATAGGTAGTAAAATTGCTTGTAACATTGACAAAAAGAATTTTGTTATTTCAATTACAGTTACAGACCAAGACCCTTTAATTGCAGCAACAATCGCTGACTCTGCGAAAGCTAAACTACAAGATTTTATCACAAGATATAGAACAAAGAAAGCACAAAAAGAATTAGACTACACTCATAAACTATATGTAGAAGCCAAACGTAACTATGAACGCTCACGTCAGTTATATGGTTCTTTTGCAGATGCAAATATGGACGTTATCTTGCAAAGCGCAAAATCAAAACAAGACGACATAGAAAACGATATGCAATTAAAATATAACATATACACACAATTAACTAGTCAATTACAGTCTGCCAGAGCAAAACTCATAGAACAGACTCCAGCTTTTACCACTCTTCAGTCGGCAACAGTCCCTGTTAAACCCGCTGGTCCCCAAAGAATGATATTTACTATAGCTTGTGTAATACTAACTTTCTTTATTGATACACTTGTTATAATAAAGAGAAACTACTCAACAATATTTGGATAACCATATATTTCACGAATGATTCTATTATTGTTTGGAATATTACTTATTGTATGCATCTTTTCATTTCTTGAGAATAAAGGATACAGTATAACTTTGAGATGGGAGTATATTTACTGGGCAATAGGAGCTATACTAATTCTTTATGCAGGTTTAAAACCTTTAGGAATAGACAATGATGGATTGGGATATGAATATATGTTCAGTCTATGCGATAATCCCAGTTCAACACTCGCAATTGAATTCACTTTCACATACATCTCAAAACTAGTCCATCTTATTTCATCAGATGTTCACAATCTATTTTTAATATATGCTGCTATTGGCGTTATAATAAAAATGTTAGCGTTCAAAAAGCTTTTTCCGCTTTTTTTTCTGCCACTATCAATATATATATCTCACATATTTATCCTTCATGATTTCACGCAAATTAGAGCAGCTATAGCATCTGCCCTTTTACTATATTCTATTCCTTTTCTGTATAACAGGAATAAGCGTACATGTTTAATTATCTATTCTATTGCTGTATGCTTTCATTATTCCGCCCTATTGTTTTTCTTTCTTTTGTTTATTAGCAATAATATATCATATAAGGAAAAAATACTATTGCTCTCAATTATCCCTATAGGATTCGCTTTCTATTTCATAAAAATGAATTTCCTTGGGTATATTCCATTCTTTGGTGAAAAAATAGAAACATATCAAAAACTCACAGAACAAGGTATCGGAGCTGAAATAAATCCTTTTAACATGGTATATTTAGTTAGGATAGCAATATACTATTACTGCTTTATATTCTATGATACTATAAAAGAGAATGTGAAATATATTCCTATACTATTAAAAATTATGGGAATATCTATATTTTCTTTTACTTTTTTTTCATTTATGCCAGTGATGTCATTCCGCATTAGTGAACTGTTTAGTATAGTAGATATTATTGTTTTTAGCAGCATATACTTTACAATAAAACAAAAAAACATAGCAACTGCTATTGTTGCAGCAATAGGTTTTAGTCTATTCTTCATCGATATATTTTACAACAAGTATATCATAAATGCATAATAAAAATGAGCAAACTCAAAATCAATATCATATTGCCATCGTTTTGTAAAGTGCCATCAGGAGGATATAAAATGATGTATGAGTATGCTAACCAACTTGCTCAAAGAGGACACGACATTGTTATATATCATGCGATGTCTATTCCATATCAAAAGCCATATAGGAATTCTATATATCTATATTTGAAAAGTCTCATTTTAAAAAATAGAAAACCAAGTTGGGTGAAACTACATCATGCAATTAAAGTAAAAGGCATCTTTAAAATAACCAATCACACCATTAGAGATGCAAACATTGTTTTCTTCACACAATGCAATGTAGCATTTCCTGTATCAAAACTATCTTCTAACAAGGGCACAAGTTTTAACCTTGTCCAAGGTTACGAAGATTGGGTTCTTGGCTCGGATATGCTGAAAAAAAGCTATAAAATTGTTTCAAACAATATAACAGTTTCTGATTTCATTGCTGACAAAATAGAAGAAGCTACAGGTAAGCGTCCCCATATCATCTACAATGCCATAGACAATGAAGTTTTTAATATAAAAACTCCTATTGCAGAACGTAATCCACATACAGTTTCTATGCTATATTCAGAATTTGCCCCAAAAGGTGCTATTTATGGAATAGAAGCATTAAAGATATGCAAGCAAGAGTTCCAAGATCTCAAGGCTACACTTTTTGGCGTGTGTCCTCGCCCCCAAGACCTTCCTTCATGGATAAACTATCAAAGATGCCCTGACACTCTTAATGATATATATAATTCAACAGCTATTTTCCTTACTCCAAGTTTAAAAGAAGGATGGGGATTAACAGCAACAGAAGCCATGAACTGTGGTTGCGCTTTAGTTAGCACAACAGCAGAAGGATTGAGAGTTTTTGCTATTGACAACGTTACTGCACTAACAACTCAACCTGGGGATGCAAAAGAATTATCTAATAAGCTACGTATTCTTCTTCATGACAATAGAAAAAGAATACAATTAGCCCAAAAAGGCTATGAGTTTGTGCAACAATATAGCTGGGAAAATTCAATTAACAAATTAGAGGCTCTCTTTAACAGCAAATAAGTTTTCAGATAAAGCTACATTTATATCTTGTTACGATATATGGCATATCTGGTTTTATACACACTCAAAACTTTTGGTTTATTACGAAACAAAAACATAGCAAACAACAAATGAAGAGGGTAACAAGCTCTATCTATAAACCTACACAGCCACCCTGTGTTTTTCTTAAAATAGATTGTTCTACTCTTTTCTGAATATCTCAAGCCTGTTTCACTTACAGGTTTATCTGGATCAGTTGCAAAACTCTTTCCTTCCAAATGTTGTATTTTTGCTGTAGGTATAGAGATTATGTCATAACCAAACTGATGAATTCTGTAACACAGATCGGTTTCCTCATAATACATGAAATAATCAGGATCAAAACCTGATACTTTATCTAGTATTTCTTTTTTCACCATCAAATCAGCTCCTGAAATATAAGCTACAGTTAAAGCCTTATTAGAGTAGTTGAACATCCAATTATTACGAAACAATAATTTTTCCAAACTATACAAGGACAATTCTGATAAGCTCCATTTTATGCCAGGAAATATCCTTCTGAAAGATGATGCAGGTTTCATGTTCCAATCATATAGATTTCCACCACAAGCCCCAACATGGTTATTTGAATCAAGATAGTGCGACAGTAAATTTATAGCAGAGTTCAATAAAACTGTATCCGGGTTTAAAAACAAGATGTTTCTACCCTTAGCAAGCTTCAAGCCCTCGTTATTTGCTCTACCAAAACCGATGTTGTCTTTAAGTGCTATTAAAGAAACACGCTCATCATTAATTTGCTGTAAACGCTCTTTAATATCATCATTTGAATTATTATCTACAACTATCACTTCATAATCAATACTATCTGTCATCTTAATAACAGATTTTATACAATCAAAGATTAATGAAGCCGTTTTGTAGTTAACTATAATGATTGAAACATCCATAAAAAATATTTTCCAACAAAGTTACTATTAGTTTTTATTAAATACAAATATTTGGTATCAAAATTAACTCGGTATCTAATTTAACAGCGAAAATGTCGAACTTAAAAGCAAACGTTATATATAGTAGCATATTAACTATTGCCAATTACGTATTTCCATTTGTAACATACCCCTATATATCAAGAGTATTAGGAGTTACAAATATAGGAATATGTAATTTTATAGATAGTATTATAAACTACTACATCATCTTTTCGATGATGGGTATAGGAGCTGTTGCCATACGCGAAATATCAAGGAATAAAGACAATAAGGAAAAGCTTTCAAATACATTCAATAGTATATTAGCATTAAATACTATTTCAACAGCAATAGTTTTAATTATATTATTCCTATCAATTATATTAGTTCCACGTCTATATATACATCGGCATCTTATGTATATCGGTGCATTTAAAGTACTATTTAATTACTTGCTAATAGAGTGGTTCTATACAGGAACTGAGAATTTCAAATACATTACCAAAAGAAGCATCGCCATCAAATTAGCTTATATAATATGTATTTTTGCATTTGTAAGGAAGTCAGAAGATTATAACATTTACTATCTTCTTTCAATGCTTATGATAGCAACAAATGCAATACTTAACCTGAATCATTCAAGAAAATACATATGCTTTTCATTGTCAAACATTAATATAAAGCCCTATATTCGCTCTTTTTTTCTTATAGGAATCTATGTTATACTAACATCAATGTACACAACCTTCAACATCACATTTTTAGGATTCACATGTGGCGAAAAAGAAGTTGGTATATACACTACTGCAACAAAACTACATGCAATATTATTGGCATTATTTACTGCGTTTACCAACGTGATGATGCCACACATGAGTTCCTTAATATCAAAGGAAAAGAAAGAAGACTTTATCAAATACATAAACCAATCAACACAAGTATTACTTTTATTTGCCATCCCTATAGTTTTATATTTCATTATATATGCTCCTGAAATTATATATCTAATTGCAGGTCCAGGATATGAAAGTGCTTCCACTCCAATGAGGATTGTAATGCCATTAATATTTATTATAGGATATGAACAAATAGGAATTATGCAAATACTTATGCCATTAAAAAAGGATAAGGAGATTTTTAGGAATTCAGTTTTAGGAGCAGGTCTTGGCATTATAGCAAATATAATTCTTGTTTCATATCTGAAAAGCGTTGGCTCTGCTATTGTATGGACCATTTCTGAAATTGCCGTTCTATCAGCTACTCATTATTACGTAACCAAATACACAAGCATAAAGTTTCCAATAAAGAATTTGTTCAAATATATTTTAGGAGCAATTCCGTGCATTATCCTATTATATGCAGAACAATATGTAAACACAAATTATTTGTTCCATATTATAAATGGATTCATTATATGTTCAATATACTATTCCATACTGTATATGTTTATATTCAAGGAAGAAATAGTATTAACCAACATGAATAAACTTAGAAAAATATTTTTAAAGTAGAATAATGCTTAAAGAAATTATATTCTATACTTATGGTGATTCAAATAATGCAAAGACATGGTCAAACGTGCCATATCTCTTTGCACATACTTTAGAACAAAAAGGAATTATCATAAGGCGCATAAATATAAATCCAAATAGAATATTAAATAGGCTTTACAATAGCTTATTATTCCCCATATTACAAAAAATCACACCAGGAAGTATTTATACTTATGACCGTACTTTATTATGCCATCTCCTAACTAATCACAGAATAAAACAATCTTTAAAAAGATATCCTAATGCAGAAATGTGCATATTCAGTTGTTATGACTACTATAACAAGTTCGATAACAGGAAAACGGTTTTATTTTGTGACTGGACAGCAAACATTCTTATAAAAGAAAGATTTCAAAGAGAACCATACTATAGTGAAAAGGAATTCATAAAACGCCAATACAATTCACTACGAAAGGCAGACTATGTTATTTCATTATTCAAAGAATGTGCCGAGTCAATAAAACAAGAATGTCCAGAATGTAACATACATTTCTTAGGAAACAACGTAATAAATTCGTTCTATAATGATTCACTCAATACAGAGGATATTATCAAGAGAAAGATTAAGAAAGAAAATATTCTTTTCATTGGGGGAGATAACTACACCGAGGCTGCATGCAAACTAATAAAAGCCAATCATATTCTAAAAGATAAATATACAATACATATTATTGGCCTTACAGAAAAAGAAACAGGAATAGTTAATCCGAAAGTCATTTATCACGGATATTTAAACAAAAGCAACCCTGACGAATGTAAAGAATACTACGATACATTGATAAATAGTTGCTTAATTGTTAATGCCACCCCGCAATGGGCAGGATATTCCTCTGTTATAGAAGCTATGTATTTCTATACTCCTGTATTAATATCGCCATATAAAGATTTTGTTAGCGAATTTGGAGAGAATATTGAGTTTGGAACATATAACCAAGAATTTACAGAAGAAGTAATTGCGAATAATATTACGAAAATACTTAGTTCTGATAGATACGAATACATGTGCCAAAATGCACACGAGAAAGTAAAAAACTACACATGGGAGGAATACGTGAATAGGTTTATAGAACTAATCAACAACAAGTAACATGGAAAAAGTCTGCGTATTACAATCTACATATAACGGAAAAAAATATCTTAAAGAACAGATTGATTCTATTCTTAATCAAGAAAATGTTGACGTGCAATTAATTGTTCGCGACGATGGTTCGAATGATTCAACACCAGATATTCTTTCCGAATACTCAAACGATAAAAGAATAATATATTCTATTGAAACAAATATTGGACCAGCAAAAAGTTTTCTTCAACTTCTTAAGAATGCACCTGCAAGCAACTATTATGCTTTTTCTGACCAAGATGACATTTGGGATAAAGACAAGCTTTATTGCGCCATAGAAAAGATGAAAGGAATAGATAGTTGTCCATGCTTATATTTCTCAACAACAGAATCTGTTGACGAAAATCTAAACACAATTAAAACAAATAACATAAAGCCAAAACTTACTTTTGGAGAATCACTCATATATGCCTATGCAAGCGGATGTACTATGGTGATAAATAATAAGCTACACGAAACAATTCTATCATATCAACCAGAATATATCCCCATGCATGATTACTGGATTATATCTGTAGCTCATGCCGTTGGAGCAAAAATTGTTTTTGACGAAACTCCACACATAAAATACCGTCAACACAACAATAATGTCATTGGTGCCCAACAATCATTCTATAAGAAATGGAAAGAACGTTTCAACAGAATCTTTATAGATAAAACGTGTGCAAGATCAAGAATGGCAAATGAAATTTATAAAGGCTACCATAACATTATGCCTGCTGAAAATATAAAACTACTTAGTTTATATCTAGAAGGCAAAGATAATTTCACAGCAAGACTTAGAATGTTTTTCTCTTCACAACTATCATGTTCTGATAAGAAAACACTTTTCTTATTTAAGATTGCTACAATATTAAACCGTTATTAATGTTTTCTACTTAAACAACTACGCACAAAGACGGTTTAAAATCCCATACATCTATCATAACGAAATTATAATGAAGACTGTATTACATATATCAAAGTATTATGCACCATACATGGGTGGTATTGAAACTGTTGCAAAATATCTGGCAGAAGGAATGACAAGTTTCAAAAATATCATAGTGTGCTTTAGTACTAATGGTAAAAATAGTCATGATGTCATTAATAATATTGATGTATATAGAATTAAGGTTAATTTTAAAATATTAAGCCAAGATATTTCTTTTGGATATTATAGCCAATTGAAACGAATAATAAAAGCGTATCAACCTGATTTTATAAACATTCATTGTCCTAATCCTTTTGTTTATCCTATTGCTATTCGTTTAGCTCCTAAGAACTGCAAGATTTGCCTTTTATGGCATTCTGATATATTGTTCAAAGGACTGATATACAAGGCTATTAAACCTATTGAAACGGCAGCGCTTAAAAGAGCGGATATTATTTTAGCAACAAGTCCAAACTATATTGACGATTCGAGTCCTATATACAAATATCGGAATAAGATACAAGTTGTACAGAATGGCATTATCACAAACGATTTCGAGCTAAATAACGAGGATAAGAAAAATATAGAAAACATCAAAAGCAAATACTCTAATAAGCCTATAATAATTTTTGTAGGACGACATGTTACATACAAAGGTATTGATCTGCTTATTGAAGCAGAGAAATATATCAAGTCAGACTGTGTTATATTGATAATAGGAAAAGGTCCAGAAACAGATAATCTAAAAAAGCTATCAACAAGCAAAAGAATTAAGTTTCTTGGTAAAATCACCCAAGATGAACTTAAGAATTATTATTATGCTGCTGATATTTTTGCCTTTCCATCAAAAACAAAAGCCGAAGCCTTTGGTGTTGCACTTGCTGAAGCTATGTATTGTAAATGTGTTCCTGTAACATTTACATTAAAAGGTTCAGGAGTTAACTGGGTTAATATAAATGGCAAAACAGGCTATGAAGTTGCATTAGGAGATATCCAAAAGTTTGCACAAGCTATTGACGAAATAATCAGCCAGCCTGAGAGAAGAAAAGAAATGGCAGATGCCGCTCGAAATAGAATTACTACATTATTTACAGAACAAATCGCAGCACAGAAAGCAAATGGAATATTTCTAAAGCTGTAATCTATTTTTGTTTTAGGCATCTTAGAATAAGCTGAAATAGTGTTCTAACTCTATATTCTATCCTAAACCATATTGGTAAATTACTTTTTCCAGACGCAGATGATTCGTTATTTCCATGACGACGATACTTCATCAATGGTTGAGAAATAATAGCTGTACGATAATAGATATCAGCACATAATCCTATCCAGATGTCATGCATTATAACATTTTTAGGAAATGGAATAGCAACCTGCAATACATTTTTTCTAAATGCAAGACAACATCCAAGATAGTGGTTTTTTATTATATTGTTTATCACTCCTGTTTTGGGAGGTAGCATTGAGAAATAAGAAGGACAAATTGTATTTAGATCTTTGTCAACAATGCTACAGTCACTTAAAACTAAATCGTTGGTTTTAAGTTCATTCATCATCACATCCACCTTATTTTGTTCCCACACATCATCTTGATCAGCCAAGAATATATAATCTCCTTTTGTATGTATCAAAGCATTCTCAAAATTTAATGCAGGTTTAGATTTACATGGTCCTTGAACGATTTTTATTCTGTCGTCTTTAAAAGATTGTATTATAGTAATTGTACCATCTGTTGACCCATCATCCGAGACAACAATTTCATCCTCTGGAGATAATTGACATATTATAGACTCTATTTGTTCCTTAATATATTTTTCTCCATTATATGTAGCAACACAAACAGATATCATCTTTCCTTTTTTAATATTAAAACGTACATCTCATGATTTTATTACTATAGACATGATTTTTGCATTTTTCTTCATATCAACACAATATTACAGCATGTTTTTTAGTTATTTAATAACCAGGCAATACTGAATATTAATTAATGATACAGATTACAACCATAATATTATTTGCGTTTATTCTTAGCATTATATGCGGATTTACATCTTTCCCCATGATTATGAACTTCTGCAAGGAGAAAGGCTTATATGATATTCCTAATTATAGGAAAATACACCGTAACCCAATTCCACGTTTAGGAGGAATATGTTTTATGCCAAGCATGTTATTATCTTTTATTATTGCTGTCCTTGTACAAAGATGTCAATTTGAAGATAAAAACATAGCAGCAAATACATGGGTGGTCTACAGGATGTTTGGTCTGTTCCTAATATATTGTTTGGGAATTATTGACGATCTTATAGGACTTAATGCTAAAATAAAATTCACAGTACAGATAATTGCAGCATCAACACTACCAATAACTGGCATATATATAAATAACCTATATGGTCTTTTCGGCATTCATGAAATACCATTTCTTATAGGTTGCCCACTTACAATATTCATTATTGTACTCCTAAATAATGCCATGAATCTCATTGATGGAATAGATGGTTTATGTGCATCACTTTCTTTTCTTGCACTTGCAGGTTTCTTAGGTGTTTTTCTACAAGAAGGTTTATATACATACTGCATTCTTATCGCAGGATTAATGGGAGTTCTTATACCATATCTTTTCTTTAATATGTTTGGTAAAATAGAGAAAAAACATAAAATATTCATGGGCGACTCAGGAAGTTTAACTTTAGGTTTCATTCTCAGTTTCCTATTTGTAAAACTGTCTATGCAGCCCACTCATGCAATAGAAAATCAAAATTACAAAATATTTTTCGCAATGTCTCTTCTTATGATTCCGTCGTTTGACGTAGTAAGAGTGACATTACATAGAGTGTATCATCACAAGCCGGTATTTAATTCCGACAAAAACCACATTCATCACAAACTAATGAAAGCTGGATTAAATCAACATTCAGCACTATTGATTATTCTTGCTTTTGCAGTTTTCTATATTATCGCCAATCTTGCAATTCTATCTATTGCCAACGCAAACATAATGCTAATTGCCGATATTATTATATATTGCTGTTTTCATCTGTGTTTAAACCACTTCATAAAGAAAAAGAATAATGAGTAAAGTTCTCCCTTTATATATAAAAGCAAACATGGATAGCAATTCGCAATTTATTCCTGATGGAATGAACATGATAGAACGTTTGGCGAAACGCTTTTTTGATTGTATAATTGCATTGGCTTGTATTATTGTTTTCTCTCCTTTATTTCTTATCATCTATCTTATGGTGAAAAGCGACCATAACGGACCAGCAATATACAAACAGGAAAGAATTGGGCTGCACGGCAAACCATTTTATATATACAAATTCCGCTCTATGAAAGTAGATTCTGAAGAAAATGAACCTTTGTTACTTACAGAAGAGCGTAAACATCTAATTACAAGAAAAGGAATGTTTCTTCGCCGTCATCACCTTGACGAACTGCCTCAGCTTTGGAATGTGTTGAAGGGTGATATGGCATTTGTTGGACCACGTCCTGAGAGAAAATTCTATATCGACAAGATTATCAAGGAAGACACAAGATACCCTTTCCTTTACCAGATAAGACCAGGTGTAACATCGTATGCCACACTATATAACGGCTATACCGATACTATGGAGAAAATGTTACACAGACTTGAGCTCGACCTTTATTACCTTGAACATCGTTCTTGGTGGTTTGATATCAAGATTATGGTTAAGACTTTCATTAATATAATGTTTGGCAAGATATTCTGATATCATAGGGAAACATTATTTACAATTCCACACATAAAAAACAATCCGTCTGATATAGACGGATTATAGAGGCATTATAAAGGGATTATAGAGGAATTGTATAGAACTGATATCGGTAAAGGATAATTACACTATAACTTTCTGAAATATATTCTGATAGTTCCATCGCTGAGAATCATTCGTTCTGAGGAGAGTTGCTCTATGGTGTAACTAACAGGAATGGTGCGCACTCCATAAGGCTCTATCTGAGTGAAATCGGTGATTAGGGTGTCGCCTATGGTGCGATCATCATAATAGGCATCGGTAAGCGTAAGCGTTTGGTCCTCGTAAACAAAATGGCAGACGTAAATGCTACGCACGTCGGAATCGTAATCACGTATCTGCAGCAAACGTGCCTGAACAGCCCATGTGACTCTGCTTTCACGTTTATCAACATGAACGCCTTTGTTTATACTGTCAATTTGCTCTATATGCCAATAGCCATCAAGTTTATCGTTATGTGGTGATTCCAGCTGACATGATGCCACGGAAAACAGCATAACTACAGATACAAAAACTAAAGATATGTTATGTATTAATTTGTTCATAGCGCAAGAATAATTAGAAGATTCCTGATTTGCTGATGGTTATCTGCCCACCATAGTTGTTGCCCAATATCTTTCCTCTGTCAAGAGCAAAAGCCCCTTTGACATTCCAGTTATGATTGAAATGATAGCCCAATTCTATCATCATGCTGAAATTGTATTGAGGGGCAAGATATGGCATGGAATAGGTGCCATAACCTGTTTGATAAGTTGCAAGAACACGATAGTCAAGATTATCTATCGGACTGCCGTCGAAGCCCAAATGCCAGGCAACAAAACGGTTGTTCATAATCTCAATACATCCATTTTCATTATATATCGGAGATAGATATAGCGGATTGCCCATCACCTGTCCCCAATGCTGCCAACCACTATAGATATAATGGTTATAATAGTTGTCTTGACCACTCACATGATCGTTAATTGAGATGGTGTGATCATGATAGATAGGACCGCTCTGATACTTGGTGTAAACATACTCAAGAACCACATCACGAAGCCAACGACCATTCTTAAGGTTCAGTTCTGCACCCAGCATCCAATCCTTCAAATCATATAAAAGAAAACGCCGATCTTTCTTCACATTCCATTCATCACCTGTTCCATAGCCATCATAATCGAGCTGGAACATAGAAGAATGATCCTCAAAAAACTTATCTGCATAAGCACTCAAACGCCACGACTCTGTATCATAGTTTACACGCATGAGCCACGAGCCAAGCATATCACCCTCGTTGTTCTGATAAACAGTTCCCTTTTCAGGCTGTTCACTTCCTCCACCGATAAATGCACGGGCAAAAGCACCAAAACCAGTACCACCTTTAGCAAAGAGCTGCATCTTACCATCAACAAAGTCATACGAACTTCCGCCAAAAAGTGTAGCAGTCTCAAGTCCCAATTCTACAGAAAAAGGATAAAAACCATCAGGATTGCCTATCATCAAATAGCCTGCCTTTGAGTGATAAAGAGTGTTGTCGGCATATTTATGCTCCTTGTTGGTAAACTCATGCTGCCAGTTATTGTCTGTGAGCCTACCATAAGCAATATGTCCTTTCAGGTGCAACCAATGATTGGCGAAAGGCAGAGTCCAGTATTCAGGAAGCGCTATACGCACCTGTGGAACAGGGCGAGCATTAATACCTAAGGTTTGAGCACCGCTGCTCAGAGCATTATTCTTCAACTCCATAGGATATTGCTTTGCACCCACAGAAAGCACTCCATGCAACCAGCGAGCCTCAACAAAAGCCTGCTGCACAACAGGCTTGCTGGTGTAATGATATGCAGCAGCAACATCTACTCCATAGCCTATGCCCCATCGGCGAGCCGAATCTGTTTGCAAAGGACGGATTACCGAAGCACGCACATAGCCATTCTGCTTCTCAAGCGATGACAAACCATATTTGTTAGCATTCAGCCATAAAGGAGTCTTGCCATTTGAGAACGAAGCCTGTGCTTCCATATTATAATGAACATTAGCTCCAAGATTGAGTTGTCCAGGCTCAACATCAGCCTGCCACGCATACTGTGCTGATGCCGAACTTGCAAACATCATAGCGATAAAGCTAAGTACCGATAGTTTCATATTATTCTTACGCATTATATATATAACGTATCAGCATTAACTTTATTACTGTTAGTTGGTAAGTTTTTTGAGTTCTAACTCATCAACTCACAAAAAAAGCTCATCTCCATTTCTGAAGATGAGCCTAATATTCAATAACTCTCATAAATTCTATCGTATCCCGATACAATTCTTTTTATTTTGAAAAACAGCTTATACAATTACCAAATTAACGATGTCCACCAAAGTGTCCGCCGCCACTATTGTTACTGCGAGAACCACCTACACTACGTGAACCACCTCCAGGAGAGAAGGTACGAGCTGGCGAACTGCTACGTGAACCACCGAAAGAACTACCGCTGCGAGAGCCTCCAAATGAACTATTGCCACGAGAACCTCCGAATATGCGAGAGTTGCCTACGGTTTCGCGAGTGCTACTGCTACGAGAACCACCAAAGACGTTGTTACTGCGTTCAGTAGAACGGCTGCTATTGCCAAAAATGTTATTACGTTCAGTAGAACGACTTCCGCCAAAAACTCTACTATCAGAACGAGAACGATTGTTATCAAAGCCAACTTCTGAATGACGCTTGCTACCGAAAACACGATTGCCTATTCTACGGTTGCCATAATCGCCACGAGAGAATCCGTCGCGCATACCAAAATGTCGGTTACCAGAATTGCGAACAAACACACGACCATGATACCAGCTACGACCACCATTTACACGCCAGCTATGTCCGCCGCGATAAACAGTATAAAAATGCGGTCTGCCAAAATAGAAGTAGTCGCGATGAGGATAGCGAGCATAGATGCGGAAATGCCAGAACCCAGCCTCCCAATATAACGGACGATAGAAGTATAACGCATCAAGGAATGAGCGATACTGCCAATCGAGAAGTATATATTGCAGATCGAGATTACGTTGCTGCCAATATACCCCATAGAGGTCGCTATGATGATTGATATTCATCAAATAGTCAAGATTAACCTCATAGGCAGCCTCATACTGCTCATCTGTGAGATTAAGTTCATACGCCATTTTATCCGTAAGGAAAAGAGCCTGTTCACGTGCCTGTTCGTAACTCATGGCGCTGGCAGAGATTGCTATTGTAAACAATGCTACAAAGGCTAATATAAACTTTTTCATAATAGTATGTTTTAATTGTTATTACTATGTTGCTAATGTGAACAGCAGGATTATTCTGTAGAAGAATTATCCACATCTTCACATTGCAAAAGTATAACAATAAAACAAGCTATTATAAGGTTTTTCCCTAAAGTGGGAGGGGAAAATCCCTATAAAAGAAATCCTCTGCCCTTGAGCAGAGGATTATATGTGAAAAACTGTTCTCTTAATTTGACGATGACGATTCATCTTTTACCTCGGTAGCTGTATAAGATGTATGCAGAACATCATGAGACTCATGCCATAGCTTGCGACAACGATGAATTTTCAGAGCATTAACACATTCAACAACACCATAAACCATCATGCACCACCCTATTATATATAAAGGTGTTCCTGCTGCTTCCATTGGTTGAAACACAAGATAGATACTAACAATAAGTAATATGCTTGGAACTATCCACCAAACAATACCTATACGGGCAAATTTCATAGCTGCAGCCAATGCCACAAACATATTAACAGCTCCAAGAATGAGAATGGCAGAAAGGATATACATCAACCATGTAATGAATGTTGAAGGCATAAGCGCAAGAATAATACCAAGAATAACGCTACCAACACCCACAATAGGAAAAGTGGGGCGCTCACCTGTGAGAACATTACCCTCAGCATCGGTAACAGTAATGTTGTTCAAGCCATCAAAATGACGCTTGGCACCATAATAGGTCGCAAGAGAAATAATACCAGAAAGGAAAAACAACACTCCTATAGCAATAGTAATCCAAGTTACTGTCTGCTCACGGTATTGAATGAGCAACACTCCTACGATAATAGCGCAAAGAGCGCGAAAAATGGCACTACGTAATACTTTCATATCTGTATAAGGTTGATTTTATAGAGCAAAGTTACGCAAAAACGAGAGCAAAACAAAATAAACTTGTTTATTTTTTATGCCGAGTGCATTGTAACTTATCAAAAGTTACAAAAATAATTTGGAATGTGGAATTACGAATTTGAAATTAGTTGCGCAAGCGCAATTAATAATTATGAATTACGAGTTACAAATTAGTCGCCTTTCGTCGATTTTGAATTAATAATTGGATAATTATAAATTGGTTTATTTGTAATTAGAATAATTCGTAACTCATAATTCGTAATTCCAAATTATTATCTACCTTTGCAAAGGATTTTAATTCAAGGATACAATAAAAATGACAACATTATATTTAGTTCGCCATGGCGAAACCGTTGACAACGCAGCCCAGATTCTACAAGGACAGATGCAGGGAGAACTCAACGAAACAGGTATAAAGCAGGCCTACGAGACAAGCAGAAAACTGGCAAATGAACATATTGATGTATTTGTGTCGAGCGATTTGAAACGCTCTATTGACACATGCCGCATTATTGCACAAGCCCATGGCGTGAATAAAATAGAAACCACTCCCCTACTCAGAGAACGCGACTGGGGAAGTTTTACAGGAAAATTCATTCCCGACATTCAAGATGTAGAATGGCCTGATGACATAGAAACTTTGGAAAAAATGATTGCACGGGCGCGCAACTTCATCACATGGCTAAAAATAACATGGCCCGACAAAACCATTTTGGCTGTCGGGCATGGTATAATAAACAAAGCTATTCAAGCAGCATACTACAACAAACCCATGAATCAGATTCACAAGATGGATAATGCCGAAGTACGCGTGCTGATTCTTTGATTCCTACTCGTCAACAGGATAAACATTAACAAGTCCTTCGATGTAATTGCGAAGGATTGAAATTCCCTTCACGTTTTGTCCTCCCTCAGGAATAATAAGGTCGGCATAACGCTTTGTCGGCTCTATAAACTGTTCATGCATAGGCTTCAGAACTGCCAGATAACGATCAACAACCATGCTTACAGTACGTCCACGGTCGATAGTGTCACGCTGTATGTTGCGGATGAGGCGCTCATCAGGATCACAATCAACAAATATCTTCAAATCCATCATCTCACGAAGGCGACGGTTCAAGAGTGTCATGATTCCTTCGATGATGATAACAGGCTTTGGCTCTACATGAACCGTTTCTGGCAAACGGTTGCTAAGAATGTATGAGTATGTAGGCTGCTCAATAGCCTTGCCCTCACGCAAATCGTTAACCTGCTTGATGAGCAACTTCCAATCGAAAGCATCAGGATGATCGAAGTTGATAGCCTTGCGCTCTTCATCTGTCATACCCGTTGTGTCGTTGTAGTAACTATCAAGAGGCACAACAGCTACATAGTGAGGAGGCAAAGCCTCGACAATTTTCTTTACTACTGTGGTTTTGCCGCTTCCTGTTCCACCAGCAATACCAATAATCGTTATTTTCTTTTCGTCCATATATGGTTGTTGTTTATTCTATATAATGCTTACTAAATGTCTAAATCGTTAAACATAATCTGATAATAATCAGCTTTCTTTTCCGTTGCCATAGGATAGGCACGCGAACTGCTCGGCATACGGTATAGACGAAGTATTCTGTTTTCAAATGTAAACTCCACATATTCGCCCATCTTCATCTTACGAGCATCCTTGATATTGAAATGCTGAGTAAATATTGTGGTGGCAAGTTGTCCGGCACACACCACTCCCTTACAATCAGGCAGAGCACGAAGCATTCCATCAAGGTCTGATTTTTCAATAACTTCAAGATCCTTATCCGATGCCGTACCTGTGGTGCGACGAATACTCATACACGTGTCGAAAATGGCAACATGATGGTGTTTAAGAAAACTCTTCAACTCATCAAGATGATAACTCTTGCGCTTAAGATCAACAAAGTGATTGCGATCATTATAGAAACAGATACCCATGATGCGCCACATATCATTCTGAAAATTTGGATAATACCATTCCATACACCATCGTTTAGGAGCAGGAGGGAATGTTCCCAGCATCAACAAACGCGCATCCTTAGGCAACCAAGGCTCAAAAGGATGAATTTCTATATCGTTCATACCTTGTTACACATTATTCTAATCGACAAATATAATGATTATTAGCCAAATATCAACAATATATATGCAAAAAGTTAAGTGTCAAAGCAAAAAGGAGCAGAATAATTTGTTATATTGCGGAATTCTTTGTAATTTTGCAGCCGATTACACTCTGTGGGTTTCAAACACCACTTATGAGTTGACATTTTTAGTAACAAATAACAATAGATTAAAATGAAAAAAGGTATTCATCCAGAAAACTATCGCCCCGTCGTATTTAAGGATATGTCCAACGGCGATATGTTCCTTACAAAGTCTACATGCAAGGCTAATGATACAGTAGAGTTTGAAGGCGAGACTTATCCAGTAGTAAAGGTCGAAATCTCAAGCACCTCTCACCCATTCTACACAGGTAAGAGCAAGCTTGTTGATACAGCTGGTCGTGTTGACCGCTTCATGAGCCGTTACGCTAAGCTGAAGAAGTAAATTATATACCTTTTAGATTTAAGGATATATTTACCAATTTGCGAAATACAGATAAACGTAGTTGCATATGCGTTTATCTGTATTTTTTTTGTAAGCCTCTAAATTTAAAGAGTTCTTTAGTTATGAAAAAAAAATGAGTTCATGAGCTAACTCAAAAGAATTAAACTCATAAACTCATTAAACTAATTATCTAATAATCCTTAATGTTCAACCACCTTCTTTATTGCTGTAGTTGTTGGTGCTGCATCCTTTGCAATATGTCCAAACTGACGAGATTTTCCACTTGAAGAAGCTGCACGAGCCTTAACAGCATCAAGATTTATATACATCATGTCTTTGTTATTACGCCCTATCATATAGCCCTCGAAATAATCGTTTTCCTTCAGACTGTAGCCATACTTGCGAGCATTGGCATCCATAACAAAAGTTTTCCCACTTCCAACATAAGTTATGTATATATCACCATTTCTTTCATCAATATACCAATTGAATTCCAACGACTGACTAACATCTCCGTCATAATCAACCTCAACACCAGTACCCTTGGTTGCATAACGATTATTCTGAACAAAGGTCATGGATACATCCCAAGAAAATGTTTCATTGGTTTCACCATTCTTGAATTGCATACTTCCAGCCCATGTACCAGAGAGTACCTCAGCAAGGTCAAGAGCATCAAGCTCATCAGTATAATATCCATCATGACAGTTGTCCTCATACCAGTCAACCTCACAACTTGCGAATGAAAATGATAGTAAAGCTATCGCCAACATCATAAAATATGTACTATAGCGTTTCATAATCGTATGTATTTAATTGTTCTACATGTTTCTTTTTTACATAGGCAAAGATAATACAAGAAAACAACACCACTATTAACTTTTTCCCTAAACTCTAATAGGAAAATCCCCATTGTTGAGGGAAACATCCCTAATGTGTACTTTGTGTACTAAGAAAACGATACAAAATCGCAAGCAACAACGTTAATATAATTACTATTTAAAATTAAACTTGCACAAAGTGTAGTATTTTAAAATTATTTTTCGTATTTTTGTGGTCACTTGTAATTTTTAAACAACAATAACCGTGAATAGAAAGAAATACATCCTCGAAGAAAACCAAATTCCAGACAAATGGTACAACATCCAGGCAGAAATGCCTAAGAAGCCACTTCCACCCCTTAACCCGGAAACAAAAAAGCCATTAAAGGCTGAAGATTTAGCACATATTTTTAGTCTGGAGTGTGCCAAACAGGAACTTGATACCGAAAACGCATGGATTCCTATACCAGAGGAAGTGCGCGAGAAATATAGCTATTATCGCTCAACACCATTGGTACGTGCTTATGCTTTAGAAAAAGCACTCAACACCAAAGCGCATATATATTTCAAAAACGAATCAACCAATCCATTAGGATCTCACAAAATAAACTCAGCAATTCCACAATGCTATTACTGTAAAGAGGAAGGCGACACTAATGTCACAACCGAAACAGGTGCTGGTCAATGGGGAATGGCTCTAAGCTATGCCGCAAAACTATACGGACTTGAAGCTGCAGTATATCAGGTAAAGATAACCCTACAACAAAAGCCATATCGCTCTATCGTGATGAAAACTTTTGGAGCTACAGTAGAAGGCTCTCCTTCCATGTCAACACGTGCAGGCAAAAACATCATAACCAGAGACCCACATCACCCTGGTTCACTTGGTACTGCTATTTCTGAAGCTATAGAGTTAGCCACCACAACACCAGGCTGTAAATACACATTAGGTTCTGTCCTCAATCATGTTGCCTTGCATCAAAGCATTATTGGATTAGAGGCAGAAAAACAGATGGAGATGGCAGGCGAATACCCCGATAAGGTTATAGCATGTTTCGGAGGCGGAAGCAACTTTGGCGGATTAGCATTCCCATTCATGCGACACATCTTCGACGGTACACATCCAAATACAGAGTTTATTGCAGCCGAACCAGCAAGTTGCCCTAAACTCACAAGAGGTAAATTTGAATACGACTTTGGAGATGAAGCAGGTTACACACCACTACTCCCTATGTACACCTTAGGTCACGATTTCAAACCAGCAAATATTCATGCAGGAGGCCTAAGATACCACGGAGCAGGTGTCATCATAAGCCAGCTTCTAAAAGATGGATACATGCGTGGCGTTGACATTCAGCAACTCGAAACTTTCGAAGCAGGCATGCTATTTGCACAAACAGAAGGAATAATTCCTGCTCCTGAAAGTACACACGCAATAGCTGCAGTCATACGTGAAGCAAAGAAAGCAAACGAAGAAGGAACTGCCCCCGTCATCTTGTTCTGCCTTAGTGGCCATGGCCTCATAGATATGCCATCATACGATGCATATATCAATGGAGATTTAAGAAATTACGAGGTCACAAACGATGAGATAAATAAGTATCTTGCAAACATACCACAGGTAGATATGAATAATATATAATTAGCAAAAAATTTAAGCTTATAAGAACAAAATATGTCTATATGTTACATATAATAATATTTTGGTATCAAATTATAAAATACTGTATCAAAAATAAATGTATATTTGCAACTGAATTTAAGGATATCATGCAACTATTTTGTACTCGAGCTTAAATTAACACGCTAAAAAACAATAGAAGTCCTCAGTTAATTGGCTGAGGACTTTAATTTTCATCCTTGCAAAGTTACATAAACTACTAATAATCAACCTCTTAGAAAAAAAGTGTCTTCCACTTCCAGTTCTTCCAATTATTTTTCAACACATGCATTTTTTTCAAAATTTCAAAACTTAGAGTTCCAACCATATATAACTATATTATATAACTATATATATATCAATTAGTTATATTATATATATATATTATATAGAGAGAAAGAGTAAAAGAAGATATAGCTTTTTTTAATTGGAAGAACTGGAATTGGAAGATTATTACAAGCAAACACTCTATCCTAAACAAATCCTAAGAACATCCTAAAGGAATTACCAGCCTTCATAAGCACAAATAAAAAACCGCTCCCTAAACGAGAGCGGTTATTGTATGTTTTATTTGTTCCTTGAGTTCTAAACTTATCTACCACCAGATAATACTACAGCTTGAGCAAATCCTCTATCTGAGCAGCAATATTAGCAATATTCTCTGTAGGCTCAAAACGAGCAACAACCTGACCTTTTTTATTAACAAGAAACTTAGTGAAATTCCATTTTATATCAGCACTCTCCTTGTAGTTAGGATCTGCCTCAGAAAGCATCTTTTCAAGAATAGGGTATATAGGATGGCTCTCATCCCAACCTGCAAATCCCTTCTGCTCCTTCAAGAACTTAAAGAGTGGGTCGGCATCATCACCATTAACCTTAACCTTCTTGAAACGAGGGAATTCAGTACCGAAATTAAGCTTACAGAAGCTATGGATAGACTCGTCAGTACCTGGTGCCTGCTGACCAAACTGATTGCAAGGGAAATCAAGAATTTCAAAACCTTGAGAGTGATATTTCTCATAAAGTTTTTCAAGCTCTTCATACTGAGGAGTAAAACCACACTTAGTAGCGGTATTAACTATCAAGAGTACCTCATTTGCATACTCCTTAAGAGCAACCTCTTTACCTTTTCTGTCCTTAACGGAGAATTCGTAAACTGTTCTCATCTTTTGATTATATAATTCTTTGATACGTCTTTTTAATATATGCCACAAAGATACATTAAATAAAAGATATGACCAAATATGATATTAAAATTAATCATTATTTTTTGTGTTTTTAATTGAACTTATCAAACATAATATCCTATTAAAAAAGACAAAAAAATAAAGGACAAGAATAAGAAAACATTCACATGCTTGATCTTACCTTTGTCCTTCATCTGTCAAACTTTACCAGTCTTAATATTCACATACTCTAACTGGCAATACCTTAAACAGTAGGTTCTTACCTTTAAATTTTCTGAGTTAATTTATTCGCATTAAACATTTCTTCAAATCAAAGTATTCATGCACCCCGAATCTCTTTTTCAAGAGTAAATCAGATCTCTGGACTTTTTTGATAATAAGCCAAATTTGCATGAAAGTAATCAGAAAACACCCTAATTACCGATTGCAAAGATAAAACATTTAAATGAAACTGCAATATAAATATGTTACAAAAAACATTAGATTTTGTATCATTACGTACTTTTAACCGTATTTAAGAATAAAACATCAAATATTAAACTTTTCAGTCAAGTAAAAATCGTTATTTTAACATTTTTATTCTTTTTACGGAAGATAAATATCGCAGCTTACATAAAAATTGCATTTCATCCACTTTCAGCCATCATAAGAAATACATAAAAATAATACTATTGGCTTATTGTTGCATATCTTATTTTGCCATGCCTTCCAATAAGTTCACAGCATCTTCTACGCTTAAAACAGAAGAAATATGCATCAAACGACGACCTTTTATTTCTTTCAGGTCACAACGACGAGCGTTCTGTCCTATAAAGTTGAGTATCTTATCAAAAGTGCGACTCTTGTAGTAGGCACTCTCAGGATTGCTCACAAACTGCATAACCATTCGACCTTGATTAAGCATTATCTTCTCGCATCCCAGATTCTTACCAAGTCTGCGTAGCTTAACCACCTGAAGAAGTTCCTCACCTTCCTGCGGCACAGGACCAAAACGGTCTATAAGTCGCTGACGATAAGCTGAAAGTTCAGAATCCTCTGTTATATTGTCGAGCTCACGATAAAGAAGCATACGTTCGCTACTTCCAGGCACATATCCATCTGGGAAATACATCTCAAGATCGCTCTCTATGGCGCAGTCGTCAACAAATTCTGTAGCCGAAATATCATTTCCTTCTGCCATCTCCTCGGCATACATTTCCTGAAACTCATCGTTTTTAAGTTCGGCAACAGCCTGAGACAGAATCTTCTGATATGTTTCATAACCCAAGTCTTCCATAAATCCACTCTGTTCACCACCCAAAAGGTTTCCTGCTCCACGAATATCAAGATCCTGCATGGCAAGATTGAAACCGCTTCCCAGGTCAGAGAAATTCTCCAAAGCCTCAAGACGTCGACGTGCCTCAGGCGTGAGCACACTCTTTGGAGGAGCAAGCAAATAACAGAATGCTTTTCGGTTGCTGCGTCCCACTCGACCTCTCATCTGATGAAGGTCACTTAAACCAAAACGATGTGCATCATTAATAATTATGGTGTTTGCATTACTAATATCAATACCATTCTCTACAATAGTAGTAGAGAGCAACACATCATAATCGTAATTCATGAATCCCATAAGAATTTTTTCCAGTTCTTCAGGCTTCATCTGCCCATGCCCTATAGCAACTCTGGCATCGGGCACATACTTATGTATCAAACTGGCAATCTCAGGAAGATTGCTTATTCTGTCGTTAACGAAATAAACCTGTCCGTTACGGCTCAATTCGAAATTTATAGCATCGGCTATCACCTCATGGCCATAAGTAGCAAGCTCGGTATGTATTGGATAACGGTTTGGTGGCGGAGTGCGTATAATACTCATATCGCGAGCTCCCATTAGCGAGAACTGCAGAGTACGCGGTATAGGCGTAGCCGACATAGTAAGCGTGTCAACATTCGTTTTCAACTTACGTAGCTTCTCCTTTGTAGAAACACCAAACTTCTGTTCCTCATCAATAATCAATATACCCAGATCGTGCCATTTTACATTTTTACCAATAAGCTTGTGAGTTCCAACAAGAATATCAATCTTTCCGTCAGCAAGGTCGGCAAGCACTTGTTTTGTTTCCTTAGCCGAACGGGCACGTGAAAGATAGTCAACACGAACAGGAAGATTCTTCAATCTATCTCTAAATGTTTGATAATGCTGAAAAGCAAGAACGGTTGTTGGTACAAGCACAGCAGCTTGCTTACTATCACAGGCACATTTAAATGCAGCACGAACAGCAATCTCCGTCTTACCAAAGCCCACATCACCACACACCAGTCTATCCATAGGCTTAGCCATTTCCATATCGTGCTTCACCTCTTGTGTTGCCTTTGACTGATCGGGAGTATCTTCATAAAGGAAACTTGCCTCAAGTTCCTGCTGCATATATGTATCTGGGCTAAAGGCAAAACCCTTCTCCTTTCGACGTGTGGCATATAGTTTTATAAGATCTCTCGCAATATCTTTAATGCGTTTCTTTGTCTTTTCCTTTAGGCGGTCCCAAGCACCTGTACCCAGAGTGCTCAATCGTGGAGCCTCCCCCGCATTACTACTACGATACTTACTTATCTTATACAAGGAATGAATTGACACATCAACCTTATCATTATTCTGATAAATTATGCGTATCATCTCCTGATAACCCTGTTGTCCCTCTGAATTACGCTTCTGAGTTGGAATACGAACAAGTCCACCAAACTTACCAACACCAAAGTCAACATGAACAATAAAGTCACCAGGTTCCATCTCCTGCAATTCCTTCATAGTAAGCGCCACCTTTCCAGAACGAGCAACATCACTACGAAGATTATACTTGTGGAAACGGTCAAAAATTTGATGATCGGTAAAGAAACAAGCATGAAGGTCATCGTCAACAAAGCCCTCATGAACAGTACGTTCAACAGGTTCAAACTTCACAGAATATTTCTTTAGCTCATCGCTTGCAAATATCTCCTTCAGGCGTTGATTCTGTTTCTGACTGTCGGCAAGGATAAAAAGTTTGTATCCCTTGAGAATATAGTCTTCAAAAGTTTGCGACAATAAATCAAAATTTTTATGAAAAAGAGGCTGTTTGGATATGTGGAAATCAAGAACTGCAAAATTTTTCTTCCCAGAAGCAGCTCCTTTTTCCTTACCAACCATGCCTGTTGAGAATTGAATTCGCTTATGCAAAGTCAAGTCGGCTTGAAACTGGGCTGCCGTTGATAGATTTATTTCCTTTCGCATCTGGCGCTGTATCTCAGCCTTTTCCTGTTCAGTTGCTCCTTCCATTCGCTCAACCATAGCCTGCGAAGAAAAACCTTCCTGATACGTTTTCTCGATGACATCACGAACAAATCCAAAATCTTTTCCCACAACAACGGTTTTTTCTGGCACGAAGCTAAGAAAAGAAACCTTCTCGCTCTCCATCTTTGTCAAAGCAGGAACAATCTCTATTTCATTCCTCTTGTCTTTCGACAGCTGAGTTTCAAGTTCAAAGGTACGAACAGTATCTATCTCATCACCAAAGAAATCTATACGGAAAGGATATTCACAACTATAAGAGAACACATCCAGAATGCTTCCTCTAACAGCAAACTGTCCTGGTTCATAAACATAATCTGTCTCTTCAAAGCCAAACTCTCTTAGCTGTCGTTCCAAGGCTGCAAGACTAATTTCCTGCCCCACCTTTAAAGCAATAAGCCTACTATCAAGATTGTGCTGGGTAACAACAAGCTCAGCTAAAGCCTGTGGAAAAGTAACAATAAAAACAGGTTTTCCCTCTTCCTTACATGAAGACAGACGTGCCAGCACCTCTGTTCTTAGAATCTCGCTGGCATTATCGCGCTGTCCATATTTAACAGCACGCCTATAACTTGAAGGGAAAAAGAAAACAGATTCCTTTTCTTCTTTCTGCGAAGACGACAGAGCCACACGCAAATCATTATAGAAATAGCCAGCCTCATCAGCATCATCAAGAACAAATATAAAAGGACGACTACTTCTCTTTGCCAACGAAGCAAAGAATATAGGTGTGGCAGAAGCCATTAAACCATTTAGGAAAACACGATCAATCGATTTGTTTTCCAGTACGTCAAGAAAAGCACCACCCTGTGGCAGCTTTTCATACATTTTAACTATATCCTCAATACTCATGAATAATCACAGGTAGCAATCCGTGAGGGAGGAAAAAAAATTAAGCAGGAAGCTTTGGATACTTGCGGAACCATCCATCAAGACGCAAACGCATCACACCAAAGAATGCCTCACCAAAGATTCCTCCACTCATCTTACTTGTTCCCTCACGACGATTCACAAAAATAACAGGAACTTCCTTTATCTTAAAACCAATCTTATGAGCGGTGTATTTCATCTCTATCTGAAAACCATATCCCTTGAATCGAACCTCGTCAAGAGGAATTGTTTCAAGAACGCGACGGCGATAGCAAACAAAGCCTGCTGTTGTGTCATGAACCTGAAAGCCTGTAACAACACGCACATACTTACTGGCAAAATAGCTCATCAACACACGACCAATAGGCCAGTTAACAACATTCACTCCACTCACATAACGAGAGCCTATTGCCACATCATAGCCTTCGTCATGAGTGGCAGTATACAAACGTGGTAAGTCATTAGGATCATGACTAAAATCAGCATCCATCTCAAAAACATAGTCGTAACCATGTTCCAAAGCCCATTTGAAACCTGCTATATAAGCTGTGCCAAGACCGAGTTTACCAGAACGTTCAATTATAAACAAACGATTAGCAAACTCCTTCTCCATCAATCTATGCACAATTTCTGCCGTTCCATCAGGACTTCCGTCATCAATAACAAGAATATTGAACTCCTTCTGCAGTCCGAATACTGCACGGATAATTTTCTCAATATTTTCCTTCTCGTTATAAGTAGGAATGATTACTATGCTGTCACTCATATACTTAATGTTATATTGATTCTCTTTTGTGTATCTGCAAAGATAATACTTTTTGTTAATAAAATAGGAATTAACAGTCGAAAAATAAATGAATAAATTTAAGTTTCGCAAGTTTATTTTTTATCAAGAATTACAGGAATTAGAGAAACGAAGTTCGACGGCCGAAGGAAAAGTCAATTTAGGCATACGCCCTTGCNATTATATACTCTACTGAATTATAAAGAATTAAAGCAAGATTTGTTATACTACCTTCCATAAATTCTTATAAATTCAATTTTCATTAAGCAGCTTGAACAAAGGCGTCAGCCTAAAAATTCTCTAATTCCTGCAATTCTTGATAATATTTTAGAGTAAACATTCACTTACGAAAGTTTAGTTAAACTTACTTTTCACCAACCCTTTTCAACAGCCTGTTAAGTTGAAACAAAGCAGGCATGAATATGCACAAAGAGAACACAATATAGAGTATCATGTGAGTAGTGCTTCCTCCTGCAAGCTGTGAAATAGTAATATCTTCCATTCCAGGTGGTAATATGTTCACCACAATATAAGTAACAGTATTGTTAACCAAATGAAAAGCTATTCCTGGCACAACACTTTTTGTACGATAGTAAAGCCAGCCAAGCAACATCCCTGCCAAAACAGCATGCACAAACTGAGCAGAATTACCATGAGCAATACCAAACAACAGAGCAGAACAGAGAATAGCAAGCCAATGCATTTCGTCACCCATCTTCTCTAACAACTTACGCAATATGGCACCACGGAACACAATTTCTTCTGCTATAGGAATCAAAACACCAACAGCCGCATATCCTGCAGGCTTCTTCATCATCTCAGCAAGCAGAGTAGCCTCTTCTTCAGGCATCTCCAGTCCTAAGAAATAGTTCAAAGCCATTGAAGGAACAATCGTTCCCAATGCCAGCAACACAACCCAAAGAATAGGCAATACAGGTTTGCTCTTCAGATAATCGCGTGTAACAGGCGACCATTTCAAACGAACAAACAACAACGTTGTCAACACACTACTAATAGCACTTGCCACAATCACTTTGTTTGCTCCATCTGCCATTATTCCTAACAGCAAAATGCAAACGAGCTGAATTAAGATAAACATGAGGTAATACCATGCTATATCCAAAATATCCTTAAGCCAAGTACTTTTCCTTGCCTCTCCCCTATTCATCTTTTCAATCATCATTATCTTTTTTAAATTGTTCTTTCACTATCTGCTTATCTATAATCAATTGTTCTTTTAATTGTTCTGGACCATCAAATTTGCGCTCAGAGCGTATCCTGTGCTCAAACGATACCAACATCAGTTTACCGTAGATATCGCCTGAGAAATCAAATATATTCGTTTCAAGGCTAATATTATTGCCGTCGAAGGTTGGACGCGTTCCTATATTCATCATTCCTTGCTTCATTGCCACACTACCCTCCAAACGAGTCTTTACTGCATAAACCCCAGGAGCAGGCACAAGCATCCCAAATTCCGACGCATCAAGATTAGCCGTTGGAAAGCCCATTTTTCTACCTTTCTGATAGCCCTTAACAACTTTTCCAACAATTGTATATGGATAGCCAAGACACGAATTTGCCATCTCTATCTCACCCTCCTTCAAGAAAGCACGCACTACAGAAGAACTAACATTGACACCATTAAGCATAAAAGCCTCGTTTCTGATCACCTCAATGCCCAATTCTTCTCCAAAACGCACATAATCTTCAAAACCTTCTCGTCTATCATGTCCAAAGCGGTTGTCATAGCCAATAACAAGTTTTTTCACATGCAAACGGTCGCGAAGAATCTGCTCCATAAAATCACGTGCCGACAACTCTGCCATTTCCTTGTTGAAATGCAACACCACAGTATTGTCAACTCCTGTTTTCGACAGCAATAGCAGCTTACTATCAAGCGTGCTCAACATTTCTGGCATATATCCATCTTGAAGCACTTGACGAGGATGTTCATCAAAGGTGATAACCGTAGATTGTAATCCTGATATCTTAGCTTCTTCAATCACATGACGGATAAGAAACTGGTGACCTTTATGCACACCATCAAAAAAACCTATTGTTGCCACACAGGGTTCTACACTCTGTGTAAAATCATCCAATCTTATTGTATTCATTTTCCAAATTTCTTTCTCCAAATTCAACAATGCTTATGAAGCAATCTCCACAATTCTCCTATCCATAACACCAATGATGTCACTGCAATTATCATGCCCCACTCCTGCCATGTCAGTGGAACTGTGCGGAACATTTTTCCACCAAAGGAAACTATCAGCCACTGTCCTACCAGTATTAACAGCAGAACTAATAACATTCCCCTATCAGCATATATCCTATGGAAAGCAGAATGATTACTTCCAAAGCTCTTTGCATTAAACAGATTCCACAACTGCAGCATAACAAAAACAGTAAAGAATATCGTCAACTCATGAATATCTATTCCTGCAGTTCCACTATTTTCACACCAAAAGAGCAATGCCAAAGAGCAAGCAAAAAACAACATACTGCATAAGAGTATTCTTTTTGCCATCGGCTTACTTATAATAAAGTCGGTCTGCTTGCGTGGCTTTTCTGCCATAACCTCACGCGAAGGAGGCAACGAAGCCAAGGCAAGGGCAGCAAAGGTATCCATTATAAGATTCACCCATAATATCTGTGTAACCGTTAGTGGCATCTCTGTTCCGATAATAGCTCCCCCCAATACAAGGAGTAATGCTGTAAGATTCACCACAAGTTGAAAGAAAAGGAAACGCTGAATATTCTTGTAAAGAGAACGTCCCCACATAACAGCTCCTGCAATAGAATGAAAACTATCATCAAGCAATGTAATATCCGAAGCCTGTTTGGCTACCGATGTCCCTGAGCCTAACGACAAGCCCACATGAGCATGGTTAAGAGCTGGAGCATCGTTAGTTCCATCGCCGGTAACAGCAACCACTTCGCCATGCTTTTGCAGCATTTCAACAAGACGCTGTTTGTCGGCAGGTCGAGCTCTCGACATCACTTTCAAATCAACCACTCGTTCAAAAGCCTCTTCATCCGATAGAGACTCAAATTCAGTTCCGGTAATATGCCATCTATCACACACCTCACCTGTTTTAGGCCAAACCCCAATCTGCCGTGCAATCTCTATTGCTGTTGCCGAATTATCACCAGTTACAATCTTTATCTCTATACCAGCATTTCTACAAGTAGCTACTGCACTTGGCACATCTTCTCTAACAGGGTCTTCAATTGCAAAGGCTGCAACAAAACTCAACTCGTTTTGCTTATCAGCATCACCTTCAGCAATAGCAAGCACACGCATACCTGCATTCTGATATTTTCTTATTCCTTCGTCTATAGCCTGACGCTGTTCACTACCAAGCAAACACATGTCAAGCACTATCTCAGGAGCGCCTTTTACGGTTATATCGTTATCATTAAAGACTGTAGCCATATACTTCTTCTCCGTTGAGAACGGAATCTGCTTTTTCACCGTTGCTTCTTTTCTCAGCTCCAAATAATCCGCTCCCTGCTCTTTTACCCAGTTCAAAAGAGCTACCTCTGTAGGGTTTCCTACACCCTTATCACCATCAAGAAAAGCGGTGGTGTTAATAGCTATTTCCTGATATAATCGCATTCCAAGATTCTCGCTTTTCACCAGACACTCTTTCACCTTCATCCTGTTCTGTGTCAAAGTACCAGTCTTGTCGGTACATATCACAGTAACGGCTCCCATAGTTTCTGAAGCATGAAGTTTTCGCACCAAATTGTTTGATTTCAACATTCTGCGCATATTGAGAGCCAACGACAAGGTAACAGCCATAGGCAAGCCCTCGGGAACAGCCATCACTATAAGTGTTACAGCCATCATAAAATAGTTCAGCACTCTTAAAGCCATTCCATAATAGTCGGTACCGTGCCAAATGGCATCAGTCAATATATCATGCCCTAAGAACAACACAAAGGCAGCCACAGCAACACCTGTACCAATCTTAGAAATCATCTTTGCCAGTTTGTCCAACTGAGTGTCAAGTGGCGTTCTCACATCAGTAGATTCTACTGATTTTGTAGCTACCTTTCCTATTTCAGTTTCATCACCCACCTTAACAACAACAGCCTCTCCGTGACCATTCATCACCAACGATGAACGCAGCAATACATTAGCAGCATAAGCACCCTCGCCTTCATCCAAAGCATCAGCACTCTTTGTTGCAAGAGGCTCACCTGTAAGGCTCGATTCATCAACCTGCAAGTTTACAGCCATCAGGAGTTCTGCATCTGCAGGCACCTCATCACCCACCTGCAGCAGCACAATATCCCCTACAACAACCTCCTTGCGCTTTATCTCCTGCACCATTCCGTTACGACGAACCTTAACAAGTTGTTCATCGTTCATTGCAGTAAGCAGTTCAAATTTCTTTGCAGCATCACGTTCAAACCAAAAACCAACTGTTGTTGCAAGAACAATAGCGATAAAAATTCCTATTGTTTCTATAAAATCATTCTCTATAAAAGCAAGCAATAGTGACACACATGCTGCAACAAGAAGGATTTTTATGATTGGATCATTATATTTTTCCAGATAAAGCTTCCAAAGCGAAGTCTTTTTAGGAGGCGTGAGCACATTTTCACCATATCTGTCTCTACTTTCTGATACTTGAGCATCAGTCAAACCATCAAGATTATACTTTGTGAAATTTGTCATTCTATAAATATTTGTATTTTTGCAAAGTTAATGATTTTTATTTATTATTCCTATTTTATCAGCTCAAGCATAACCTTTTTCTTAAAAATTATACATATCTTTGCAACATTATCTAACTGTAAGTTTAGGAGATACAGGAAGATAAAGGAAGATATGCCGCTTTAAAAGCGACGGAGATAGGAGATAAATGCTTAGCAATTGAAGATTGAATAGTTTCAATACTTCAATACTTCCATATTTCATTATTTCCATCTTTCAATATTTCCATCTTTCAATATTAATTCTAAATTATCTCCTTCTAACTTCTAAATATATTATCAATGAAGAAGCTATTATCTATTATCACACTATTGGTAGTGTGCCTTTCCTTGCAAGCCAAAGTTCCCGTTTACGTGTGGATAGGCTGGAACAACACTACAACCGCACAATCCCTAAAACACAATTTCAAACAATGGAAAAAGAATGGAGTTGTTGGCGTGTGCCTCAACGCTGGTATCGACTCGACTCGCATAGCAATAGCTTCACGACTTGCCCATCAGGCTGGTTTGGAATATCATGCCTGGATACCAACAATGACTATCAATAGCTGTCCCGATACTTGGTACACCGTTAACAGAATGGGACAAAATGCAAAGACACACCCTGCATACGTGCCCTATTACACCACACTCGATCCACATAATCCCAATGTTCATCAATTCTTTAAAGAACAGCTCACACGCATAGCACAAATAAAAGACGTAGATTTCATTCAGCTCGACTACATACGCTATGCCGACGTAATACTTGCCAAGGGACTATGGAGCAAATATGCCCTCATAATGAATGGCGAATATGCAGCTGCCGACTACTGCTACTGCGATGACTGCGTAAACGACTTCAAACAGAAAACAGGCATAGACATCCGCCAATACACCGACCCTTCAAAAGTAGAGGAATGGGCACAGTTCCGTTGCGACAACGTAACCAATCTCGTTAACGACATTGCTGACGCTGTTCACAAAGCAGGCAAGAAAATTTCAGCCGATGTGTTCCCTGGACCATATAGTCATGCTCGTTGGATGGTGCGTCAGGAATGGCACAAATGGAACCTCGATGCTGTGTTCCCAATGAACTACAATGATTTCTACATGGAACCTGCCTCATGGCTTAAAACAATCACCAAGGAAGAAGTTGAAAGCGTATCTGGTCGTTTCCCTGTATATAGCGGTCTTTTCATCTGTAAAGATTGGCAACACAAAGACAAGGTTGTTGACCCAGAGAATAGCGGACTTCTACCATCAGAAATACGCGAAGCAGTACAAGGAAGTATCGAGAGTGGCGCAAAGGGAATTTGCCTTTTCACCCCCAACTCAATGACACCAGAACACTGGGCAGAACTACAAAAAATAATCAAATAAAGAAAATTAAGCCCTTTCGGTGGAAACTATTTTCAAAAAAATTTGGTTATTCCCACCGAAAGCCTTATCTTTGCATCCGAAATAGCCGAAAAAGGTATTTCAACGGACTTGTAGCTCAGTTGGTTAGAGCAACAGACTCATAATCTGGAGGTCCCTGGTTCAAGCCCAGGCTGGTCCACAAAAAAGAGAATCGCTTTTGCGGTTCTCTTTTTTTTATACTATATCCTGAACTTTCACCAGTGGTTATCTCAAGAGTATTCTTGAAAAGGAAAAGGTTACCAAAAATTGCATATAAATATAGTCGTTTACATCTTTTCAATACTAATAATGTGTAAAATGCGCCATATAAACCATATTTTTCAGAAAAAGTTTGTAAATTTGTCCCATTATTCAACAAGTTAAGTACCTATTTAGATGATTGGAAGAAATATTATATTAACTTTCGTATTGTCTCTTTGCGCTATTTCGGCACATTGCCAAACAAAACGGGCATTTTTTGTGGGTATTTCTGAGTATTCCTCTACCCCTCAATCATCTGATAACATTTGGTCAAATATTCATGGCGCTAATGATGTAGAATTACTGTCTCAGACTTTAAAGAAACAAGAGTTTATTATCAAGAAGCTAATAAATAAGGCGGCAACAGCTAATAATATAAGAAAGTCACTTACGTCCTTCTCAAAGAAATGCAAATTAGGTGATATCGTCTATCTCCACTTTTCTTGTCATGGGCAACCATTCGAAGATTATGATGGAGATGAGAACGATGGCTGGGATGAAGCCCTTGTCCCTTATGACGCGTTGAAAGTTTACATGACGGGTAAATATACAGGTGAGAATCATATTACTGATGACGAATTGAACAATTATCTGAAAACTATCAGGAATAGAGTTGGCCCCAAAGGCTTTGTATATGTCGTAATTGACGCCTGTCATGCGGGTTCTTCTTATCGTGGTGACGAGAATGAGGATAGTGTCATAATAAGAGGAACTGATAAAGGATTCTCGAAATCCAACAAACAATATGCTCCTCGTATAGACAAGCGTGGAAAAATAAAGGTTGAGAAGTCTCTCAACATGGCTAACATATGCATTATTGAAGCTTGTAGATCATATCAGGTAAATAGCGAGATACGTGCAGACGGCAAATATTATGGCTCGTTGTCATACTATGTAAATAAGACACTGAAGTCTATAAAACTAGACAAAAGCATTTCTTGGACAGAGAAAGTTGTTTCACTAATGAATAAAGACGCTCGATTAGTTCGGCAAAACATAGTTATTGAAACTAGTCTTTAAAGAATTGTGCTATGATTTTCAATTTACGGAAGAAAAAAGACGAAATAGAGATAATTCTCGAAGATTTTGCTAAACAACAATGGCAAAAAACAAGATTATTTTTGATGAATCGGTATTCTCTTTCAGAAGACGAATGCGCTGACGTATTTCAGACTTCCTTGGTCATTTTATGGGAGAATATGAAAGATAATAAAATTAACTCGAATGATATTAGGAAGTCCAGTTCTACCTATTTTATGACGATTTGTCGTAACAAGACAATGGAGTTGTTGAGAAGTAAGAGCAAATACGTCACTACTTCATACGATATAAATCCAGGCAAAGGCCATCAAGACTATCAAGAAGATCAGGTCGAGAAGATTTTGGCATTAGAAGATGATCATGAAAAAGCTCAAAAAGAGAAAGAGGCACTGGTTAGAGATATTGTGAAGAATCTGCCCTCTCCATGCAACGAACTGCTGTGGGGGTATTATGGGGACGGCCACTCTATGAAGATGCTAGCTGAAATGTTCAACTACGCTAGCGAGAATGCAGTTAAAGTTACCAAACATCGCTGCTGTGAGAAATTCCGTGTGAGATATAGCGAAATGAGCAAATCATTATTCTAAAACAGAGTCGTTATGAATGAAAAAGAGAATATAATCCAAGAAAAAGATTTGGTAAATGACGAGCGAATAAGTCGTTTTCTGCAAGGACTTATGGATGCAGATGAAGGAACTGCTTTCCAGATAGAACTGAAGAATAATGAGGAACTTCGTAATCAGGCCATAGCCCAAGCAAGACTTGTAAAGGGAATGAAGCAAGTGGATGAAGAATTGAAAAATATGTTCCGGCATACTGATGAGCAAACGATAAGAAAGATAGCCAACCGGGTAACTGCCAGAAAGAATCGCTCAACTAGATGGCTTGCTATTGCTGCATCTGTAGTGTTTATCGTATTTGTGGGGTTCAAATCATACGACTACTATGATACGACCACCCTTGGTAGAGAATATGCTAATACATTCCCAACATCTACGATTATAAGAGGTGAAACAAATGCTGACGTTGATACTGAACTTACTATATTATTTAATAATGTAGCAGAAGGTAAGGATTTGGATAACACTACTTCTCGGCTCGCTACATTATGGGAGCTGTCAAAACAGGACACCTACAACGATTATACAGATTATGCTCCATACATCGGTTGGAATCTTGCTGTAGGCTATTTGCGTAATTATGAAAAGGATATGGCACTTAATGTACTAACTAAAATGGAAACAATCTATGATAACGAAACTATTATAGGGAAAAAAGTTAGAGAACTGACAAAAGTAATTGAATAGATTACTATGAGGGGTAAATTTCTGATTTTATTGATCGGATTATTAACATCAATTCCATCATATTCGCAAAATGACGAATATGATTCTGTTGACGAGTTAATTAGCGACATAAAAAAAAGGAATTTTGAAAAACCCATATCATATATGAGCCATTATTTGACTATAGTTGAAAATGGAACTGAAGTTTTTCAAGATTCTATTTACATAGGAATGTCAACTCTTTTAGCTACAACATATACACAAAACGATCAAATACATAAAGCAGATTCTCTTCTTTTTCATTCCATAAACTTTTTATTAAATAGTGGTAAGAAATCTCTGTTAGCTTATTCTTTGTACGTGGCATATGGAGGTATATTATGTCAATTGCAGAATTATGTAAAAGCCTCTTATTATATAGAACCAGCCTTGAAGTTTGTTGAAGAGCAAGAGGGGAAAGAAGAAACCTATTCTGTCATATTAAGCATGTTGGCAGTATGCCACATGAATATGGATGATTTAGAGAAAGCACAAAGAGAAATAGAAGAATCGGTTGCTATCATTGAACAATCCACATCAAAGTTTTCAGAATCAAACAAGATAGCTATTTATCAAAAAGCTGGAGCAATATATAATGAATTGGGGACTTTTGACAAAGCAGAATACTTCACAAAGAAAGCCTATGAT
>OCVV012838793.1_pt1 | contig 41301 bp, 30 predicted proteins | sample 1539721 | NCBI WGS metagenome assembly OCVV01 (sample SAMN02144230, study PRJEB22623) | gut metagenome | biome: sheep rumen | host: Ovis aries | place: New Zealand | reverse complement strand
CCCCATCGTCAGGAGGCAAGTCAGACTTGTTTTCATCAGTATTTGTTTCATAAAACCATGGAAGTTTGTTAAGGTGGGTTCTATCAATTAACTTTACATTGCTTTTAGACTATTTTCGAACAGATTTACTTTCAAGGCCGAAGGGCGAAGAGAGCCTATGGCGACGGAGGACGAAGCGGGCCGCTCGGCGCTTGCAAAGATAATTCATAGAGAATTTATTAATAAATAGAACACACCTTTAAGATAATTTGCTACAAAGTTAGCACGTATTTCGGAAAGTCGCAAAAAGGCATACGATTATTAAAGATTTTTAACGCTACATCCGAATTTGATGCCCTATGAATCCCGTTGCCGTCCTACGCGCAACGTCGTTGCTATTGCAATTTGAACGCCGTGCAATATGCAAATGGTACGGCGTTACATTTACATATTGCACGGCGTTACATTTTGCGAGCCAAAAGGGTCACAACTTTTTATCGGCAGGCAATCCTTTGAAGCATCAATCCTATTCCAGCATGGCGAGGAAGTCCTCTTCCGACACAATCGCCACTCCAAGCCCCTGCGCCTTCTCCAGTTTGGCCGGGCCCATGTTGTCGCCTGCAAGGACGAAAGAAGTCTTTTTCGAGATGCTGCCCACATTCTTGCCCCCGTTTTGCTCGATGATGGCTTTGTACTCGTCGCGCGAATGTTTCTGGAACACGCCCGAAATGACGATGCTCTTGCCTGCCAGTTTATCGGTTTGTCCCGAGAGTTGCTCTTCCGACAGTTGCATCTGCAGTCCGTAGTTGGCCAACTTATCCACTATCTCCACGTTCTTCGGTTCCTGGAAATACTTCACCACCGATTCGGCTATCACCTGCCCCACTCCATCCACTTCCATCAACTGCTCCACGGTAGCGTTTCGCAAGGCTTCCATCGACTTGAAGTGACGGGCTATCAGTTTCGCCGTCGTCTCGCCCACAAAGCGGATGCCGATGGCGAACACAACTCGCTCAAACGGCACCTGAAGCGTCGATTTCACGCCGTCCACCACCTTCTGTGCCGACTTCACGCGGTTCTTGTTATAGCCACAGATGTCTGCCACCGTCAATTTGTAAAGGTCTGACACATCGTGAATTAAGCCTCTCTGGTAGTAGTCATCCACCGTCTCAGGTCCCAGACTGTCTATGTTCATTGCCTTGCGCGAGATGAAGTGCTCTATCCTGCCTTTGATTTGTGGCGGACAGGCACTGTCGTTCGGGCAATAATGGGCGGCCTCACCCTCAAATCGCACTAACTCCGCCCCACACTCCGGGCAGGTCTTGATGAACTGCACCTTCTGCAAGCCGGGCTTCCGTTGCTCCTTATCTACACCCACCACCTTGGGAATAATCTCACCTCCCTTCTCCACATACACCATGTCGCCAATGTGCAGGTCAAGTTCCTCCATCACGTCGGCATTGTGAAGCGAGGCTCGCTTCACCACCGTGCCAGCCAACTGCACGGGGTCCATGTTGGCCACAGGAGTCACCGCACCCGTTCTGCCCACCTGATAGGTCACCTCGTTCAGCCGTGTACAAGCCCGTTCGGCCTTGAACTTATAGGCAATTGCCCAGCGAGGACTCTTGGCCGTATAGCCCAGATGCCGCTGCTGGCGCAATGAGTTCACTTTCAGCACAATGCCATCGGTTGCCACAGGCAGGTTCCTACGTTCCACATCCCAATAGTTGATGAAATCCAGCACCTCATCCACCGTCTTGCACTTCTTCATGCCCTGCGAAATCTTGAAGCCCCATCCTGCCGCCTTCTGCAAGTTCTCATAGTGGAAACTGTCGGCAGGAATCTCATCGCCTAATATATAATATAGGTACGCGTCAAGACCGCGCTGTGCCACCACCTTCGAACTCTGCGACTTCAACGTGCCGCTGGCCGCATTGCGCGGATTGGCAAAAAGCGGCTCCTCGCGCTTGGCACGTTCCTCGTTCAGTTTCTCAAACGAGGTCCAAGGCATCAGAATCTCTCCACGAATCTCAAACTCATGCGGATAGCCGCTCCCCTCCCTCAACTTCAAGGGGATGGAACGAATGGTTCTCACGTTGTTGGTCACATCATCGCCCTTCACTCCGTCACCTCGTGTCACCGCCTGCACCAACGCACCATCCACGTATGTCAGCGAGATGCTCAGACCGTCATATTTCATCTCAGCACAAATCTCAAACTCCTCACCCTCCAGTCCTTCCTTCACACGCTGATAGAAGTCACGCACCTCTCCCTCGTTGTAGGTGTTGGCTAACGACAGCATCGGATACTTGTGAGCCACCGCCTTGAACGCCTGGTTCAGGTCGCTCCCCACCCTTTGCGTGGGTGAGTTTGGGTCTGCATACTGAGGATAGAACATCTCCAAATCCTCCAGTTTGTGCATCATCTGGTCAAAGTCAAAGTCCGAAATCGTCGGCTGATTCAACACATAGTAGTTGTAGTTATGCTGCTCCAACTCCCGTCTGAGTTGCTCTATTTCTTCTTTTGGGGTCATAGTGGTCATTTTGTTTCCTTTGCAAAGTTACGAATAAAAAAAACACCCTGCAAAGTTTTCGCAGATTTTAATAATTTGCAAAAAAATGCCAGCCACTTTCATGACTGACATTTTGTCTTATAGAAGGCTGACACCTTTATTTCAGTTGTATGCCTGTGGGCGAGAACTTTTTGCCATCGTGGTAGATGACCACACGACCATTCTCCAGATACTTTCCATTAGCCTTGGGCGAAGTCACGGCGTCGAGTCCTCCGATTCCCGTCGTCATGTGGGCAGGGAACTGCACCAGTCGGAAGTCGGAGAAGGACATCCAGTTATACTGCGCATGGGTCTCTCCCCTCACGCCGATGCTCACGGTGGCGGATTCGGCCAGTTCAAAATCGGCGGAGGTCTGCTCCCAGCCACGGCCAAAGAGTCCACCCGTGGCACCGATGTGTGCCATCTCCTCTCCCTGCTCACTCTCTCCGTTAACCACGAAGAGGGTCATTGCCACGTCTTGCGCAGAGCGACCCACGGCTGTGAGCAGGTATCGTCCGGCGGGCAGAGTGATGTCCTGCCTGAATGTCACATTCCATGCCGTTGCGCCCCAGTTGCCGCCGTCGAAGTAGGAGTGAACGGCACCGCCGCTGCCGTCTGTCCACGGCTCGTCTGAGCGGATGCCGATGCTGCCGCCAGAGCCTTCGCCCAGCACGGTCTGCCACACGGCGGCATCGATGCCCTCGTCGGCCTTGGGGTTCTTGACATAGGTGGCGGTCACGTCCTCACTGCCGTCAACGCCTTCGAGCAATGCGCTTGACTCTGCGTACTGACGGAACTTCGTCAGGAGTGCCTCGGCGGCTACGGCACAGGCGGCGGCGTTGGTGGGAGTCTCTTCCGTCAGGGCGGCTTCGGCTGCTGCTTTCTTGGCTTCTGCGGCGAAGGGATAACTGCGGCCCTGCACCAGTGACTTGGCGGCCGCGAGTTTCTCGTAATCGGCTTGGGCGGCGGTGAAAGTGGCTGTGGCATTGTCCAGCGCGCTGATGGCGGCCTTGTATGCCTCAGCGGTCTGCTCTGCCACGGTGGTGTTGGTACTGATGGCTTGCGAGAGGGCGGTGCGCTCCTCGCCAGTCACGGCGGCATGGGCGGCATCGCTGAGTGCGGCCTCTGCACGGGCCAGCGTATTGGCATGCAGTTCCTCCGCATCGACCAGTGCGGTCACGCCCTTGATCTGCACCACATGCCAGTTGGTGTACTTCTTCTCGCTCACCATGCCGATTTCCACAGTGCCGTCCGTCACCTCCACGCCGTCAAGCACGGCAGTCGCCACCTCGCTGAAGGAGGTGGCCCAGTGAACGGGGATGTATCTGCTGACGGTGCCGCAGGCGGTCTTGGCATAGAGATAGACGGCGGTCTCGTCGCCCTCGTTGTCGGCGGTCATGTCGGAACTGATGGCTGTGTCGCGCCCCTTGGTCGAGGAGGCCGCGCCATACAGTTCGATGCGGTAGATGCCGTTGGTCAGGCCCGTGAGGGTGCGGGTGAAGACGGTGCCCTCGGCGGCGCTGCTGCCGTCGAACTTCTCACACACCTGCACGGTGCGTCCGTCGTTGGTGGTCACCGTGGGGGCAAAGTTGGTGGAGGTGAAGCCGGTGGCTCCGTTCCATCCCTGCCAGTCGGTGGGGAACTGTGCCGTCTGGTCTGTCTCGATGTAGATGTGTTCGGGCATGGTTTCCTTCACGGTCACGCTGAAGTTCGCCTCTGCCGCCTTGTGGCTCACGGCATCGGCGGTGGCGGTGCGCACGGTGTAGAGTTTACCTTCGAAGGTGCCAGCCTCACTGCCCACGGTGACGGGCAGGCGGAGGAGTTCGCCGTTGGCCAGTGGGGTGTTCTCTTTATGATAGAGCACGAAGAGGCGGTCGCCGTTGGTCAAGGGGCGCACCTCAAGGGTGTGTCCGCTGGCTGCAGCCCCTTTCGTGATGGCTGTCTCGTCGAGGGTCACGCCCTCGGGCAGGGAGAGGTTGAATTGCAGGGCAGTCATCGCTGTCATGCTTTCGGCGGTGACAACCAGTTCCGCCTGCTGGTTGGTCTCAGCCTCAATGGGCTGGACGCTGAGTGTTTGCCCTGCGGCGTGGCTACCTATGGCTGCCAGCATGAGGGCGGTCAGATATGTTCTTCTTTTCATCTTTCTTTGGGTTTTAATGATGTGATTCTTTTCTGCCTCTGTCAGGTCTTTGGATGTTGCCGTTTTGCATCACCCGAAGCAGCCCATGAGGGCATTCACGGTCAGTTGCAGCCCCATGTTCACGCCTGCATCGACTGCTGTTTTCACCAGCATTTGCAGGCCCTTCAGGGCGACTTCCGCAAACGGGCCTTTCACTTTTGCCGCCTTCATCAGTTCCTTCTTCTCTTCCTGCGTGCAGGTGGCATCAAGCAGTATCGCCAAGTCGTCCAGCGTGACAGACACCACTTCCGTGTTGAAGGACGTGTCGGCGAAACGGCCTTTCCGCTTGAGGATGGCATCAAGGTATTTCCGCAGTTGGAGGTCTTCCACGGCAAACTGCACGATGTTGTTGGAGCCTTTCTTCAGTTTCACTTTCTCCAGCAGACGCTTGAAAGCCTCATCGTATTGGGCTGTGTCCGATGGATTCCCATATTTCAGAGATGCCTCATAGCGCAACCGCTTCACTTTCGGTTCGGGAATCCGTAACTCCACGCTGATGTCGAAGTTCGACTTCCCATACAGTCTGCTCTGGAGCAGATAGTTGAATATCCACACTTCAAAATCATTCTTCGTCATTGAACCGAAGCCACGTTGAACATATTCGTCAATTACACGGTTTATTGATGGGTCGTTTTGTATATTGTCCATCTTTCTTTTGGTTTTTAATTAGAGGCTTGTTTTTAGTATAAGCGGTGTGTAAACTGTGATGCAAAACCGCTATATACATTATATTTTTCTCCTGCAATTATAATATTTGAAGACTCCAACGTATATTCCGAAATAATGTTGTTTCCGTTTTCGTCATAAATCCCAATGCCGACCGGCAAAGCTATATAAAATGTTGAATATTCCCAGTTTAGATATATTGGAGAAGTGACCCCATCATATAACATATTTGTTGAATTATATGTATTTAACTCATTCCATATTTTGTGCCAGTATACAAAGTTGTCATAATGCGCAAGCTCTAATGTCGGATTGGTTGATACCGTTGGCTTTTTAGGGCCAATGTACCAGTAGTATTTTGTATTCCCCTCAAAATGTAGATATTCAACAGCTTGATATGATTGTTGTTTACATGTCCATAGTGTATATTCTACACTTCCAACATTAAATGTCGATTTATTCCAGCTTCTTTCATCTGACATTATATTAGTTGCATTATATAATACAAATCCTGCGGAGGAAGGTGCTGCAATATACCATATATGCTCTTCATATTCAGGGTCTTCTTTAGCAACTTTAATATCAGATGTAGGCAATGTGGAACCTAATAAAGTCCATTTATTTAATCCAATATTTTGCTCAGCATTTGTTGGATTGGTTGGTAAAGTTGTACCTACATACCAATAATACTTTGTTTCTCCACCAATTCCGCCACTATTCTGCATAATGTCAATCACGGCGGTGATGTCGGCCACATCCACCACGCCATCTTCGTTCACATCGCCTTTTAGCGTTCCGTTGTTCTCACTCTGCGCAAAGGCGCACACGTTCAGCAGCATTGCTGCCACGACAGATAAGAATTTTGTCTTCATAAGTTTGTTTTGTTTTTTATGAGTTGATAAAAAATAGTTAGTTTTTCCGATTGGATAATTTCTTGTCAATAAGGCACAAAAAGAAAACGTGGACAATTACTTGATCGTCTACGTTCTTCGAGGTATCGCCAAACACCCAACTGCCATCAACGAGTAAAAGCCCACGCCATTAGCGTGAGCATCCTTGCTTTTTACTCTCTGGCAGTTCTTTGTTTTTGGCGAAATTTCGAAGAACCAGATTCTAAGCGGACGCTTCTTTTTATATGTCTTTAAGTTGTTATGCTATCATAGGCATGTGGGTTAAGTGAATGAATTCTATTTTCTTTTATTATTGCTTCTCCCATGTTTCCCAGTCGGTTTCGGAGATATACGTTGTAATCTGTTGGTGTAGTGTTGCAAGCTCCTTGCTCACCACGTCCCAAACTACTTGACTGTCTATCTGGAAATATTCGTGGACGATGTAATTACGCATTCCTTTTACCATTTTCCATGGAGTCTCAGGATGTGCTGCCTGAAATTCAGCCGTAAGCATATTCGCGGCCTCACCCATTATTTCAATGTTTTTGACAACGGCATAATACATCATGTCGTCAGCCAGCAAATCTTCGTAAGTCTTTCCCTGCATGTAGCGGCTCACACGATTGATGGCGGCAAGGATATGTTCAAGCCGGTCACGGTCTCTAAGCACTTCTCTCATAAATCAGTTGCCTGTCACGTTCTACACTTTTTCTTGCAAATGGAGCCAGTGATGACTCTGTTACTAAGTCCACGTTGCGGCCCAGTAGTTCTTTTAGGTCTTCGTACATCCCAAAGAATTTCAACCCGACTGGCTGTGAGTGGTCGAGTGTCACCAGTATGTCCACATCGCTATCGGGTCTCTCCTCTCCTCGCGAATAGGAGCCAAACAGCCATGCCTTCAGGACGGGTTGCGTCTTGAAGTATTCTGCCAGCATTTGGGTCATGGTCTTGGTGCTCATTCGGCTATAGTTTGTATTATCTTTTGCAAATTTAGGACTTCTTTCTTTACCTTCCAAACATTTGCAGAACTTTTTTGAAAAAGCCCTCGCATCATGATGGTGCGAGGGCTGTATGCGGTCAAGATGAAAGGGTTTCTCAGATGAGGGGCATGCCGGCTTCGGCACATTCCTTGCGCATCTCTTCGGGCCAGATGGAGGCTTGGATTTCGCCTACATGGGCCTTGTGGAGGAGCACCATGCAGAGGCGGCTTTGACCGATTCCTCCACCGATGGAGAGCGGAAGTTCGTCGTTCATCAACTTCTTGTGGAAGAAAAGATTGAGACGTTCTTTCTTGTTTTCCAGTTCAAGTTGGCGAACAAGGGCTTCCTTATCCACTCGGATGCCCATTGAACTGAGTTCGATGCTGCGGTTGAGGACAGGATACCAAATGAGGATGTCGCCATTGAGCCCCTTGTAACCGTCTTCGTTAGGAGTGCTCCAGTCATCGTAATCTGGCGCACGTCCGTCGTGCTTCTCGCCGTTGGAGAGTTTGCCACCGATGCCCATGATGAAGACGGCTCCGAATTTCTTGCAAATGGCATCCTCACGCTCTTTGGGAGTGAGGTCTGGATACATCTGCAAGAGTTCCTCCGAATGGATGAAGTGAATTTCTTCGGGCAAGAAAGGTTTGATTTGTGGATAGGACTCGCACACCAGATACTCTGTGCGCATGATGGCGGCATAGATGTCTCTGACGATGCGCTTCAGGAAAGCCAGATTGCGGTCTTCTCTGCGGATGGTGCGGCACCAGTCCCACTGATCGACATAGAGCGAGTGGGTGTTGTCCAGTTCCTCGTCGCCACGGATGGCATTCATGTCTGTGTAGAGTCCGTAGCCCGGCTGAATGCCATACTCGGCCAGCATCACACGTTTCCACTTGGCCAGCGAATGTACCACCTCGGCCACTTGGTCGCCCATGTCCTTGATGGGAAAGGAGACTGGTCGCTCCACCCCGTTCAGGTCGTCGTTCAGTCCTAAGCCACGACGCACAAACAAGGGAGCCGTCACACGGCGAAGCCGCAGGGCTGTGGAGAGGTTTGCCTGGAAGAAGTCCTTGATTTGCTTAATGCCCAGTTCTGTCTGTATAGGGTCGAGGAGTTGGCGATAGCCCTCAACCTTTATCAATTTGCTCATATAGCGTATTTGTTTTGTCTCAATCTTGTAGTGTCCTTTTCTATCAAAAGGCGGTGCAAAGTTACGATTTATTTTTAACAACAAAAGAAAAAATGGCAAAATAATTGCAAAGTGTAAGAAAAACGGGGCATTTTTCTTACACAATTGCAAATATTGAGGTGTTTTGCAAAACCGTGCCTCTTACAGTAAGAAGAGCGGCTTTTCTTTGTGCAAATCAAACGATTTTCGTTAATCTTCCCAAATTGTTCGTTTCTTCCATTCTTTTTTCGTAACTTTGCACTCGTTTTATGCACGAAAGGTTGCCCTGCAACCACATTATAAAAAAGAAAGGAACAACTGAAGACGATGGATTTCAATTTTGACGAAATTATAGACGAAGGTCAGGTGGAAGGTAAAATCAGTTTTATCACAAGCATTGACAACCCCATCAAGGGGAACATAGAGCAAGAGATTTCTCCCGAAAACTACATACCCGTACTGCCCTTGAGGGGCGTGATGCTGTTTCCCGAAACGATGGTGCCAATCTCCATCGGGAGGGACTCGTCGTTCAAACTGCTGAAGGAGGCACAGAAGAAGGACCTGGTGATTTCGGTCTTCACCCAAGTGGATGACTCGACCGACGAACCCAACTACGAGCAACTCTACCACACGGGCACCATCGGCAAGGTGCAGAAAATCATCAAACTGCCCGATGGAAGCCGCACGGCCCTGATTCAGGGCTACAACCGTGTGCGCCTCATCGAGATGCAGTGGAACGGCAACTACAGCGTGGGGCGTGTGGAGAGTTATCCCGAAACTGTGCCAGAACGCGGCAACCGCGAGTATATGGCTGTGGTGGATGCCTGCCGCGAGACGGCCATCAAACTGATGCGCACCAGCGAACAAACCATCGGCTCGGCCTTTGCACTCAACAACATCTCGGACCGCACCCTCATCATCAACTTCATCTGCTGCAATCTGAACATCAGCAACAAGGAGCGCATTGTCCTGCTGGAGGAGAACAACATGTTTGACCGTGCCTACCGGCTGCTGGGCATTTTGCAACGGGAATACCAGTATGTTACACTGAAGATTGACCTGCAGATGCGCACCCGTGAGGAACTGGACAAGCAGCACAAGGAGTACTTCCTGCGCCAGGAGATGGAGACCATTCAGGAGCAACTGGGCGAGAAAGACGGCGATGAAGTCGAGAAGATGCGTGAGGCTGGCAAGAAGAAGAAGTGGAGTGAGGCAACGGCCAAGACCTTCAACGAAACGCTGGACAAGATGAGCCACATGAGCAGCCACTCGCCCGACTACCAGACGGAATACACCTGGGCACAGACGATGCTGGAACTTCCTTGGGGCGAACTGACCAAGGACAACCTGAGTCTGAGCAATGCCGAGAAGGTGCTGAACAAGGACCACTATGGCATGGAGAAGGTGAAGGAGCGCATCATAGAGCATCTGGCGGTGCTGAAGATGAGGGGCGACTTCAAGAGTCCCATCCTCTGCCTCTACGGCCCTCCGGGTGTGGGCAAGACGTCGCTGGGCAAGAGCATTGCGAAGGCCATGAAACGGAAATATGTGCGCATGTCGCTGGGCGGGCTGCACGATGAGGCTGAGATTCGCGGACATCGCCGCACGTATGTGGGTGCGATGGCCGGACAAATTATCAAGAACATTAAGAAGGCTGGCAGCAGCAACCCCGTGTTCATTCTGGATGAGATAGACAAGGTGACGCAGCAGACCAACCACGGTGACCCTGCATCGGCATTGTTGGAGGTGCTTGACCCTGAACAGAATGTGGCGTTCCACGATAACTATCTGGACACCGACTATGACCTGTCGAAGGTGATGTTCATCGCTACCGCCAACAACATATCGACCATCCCTGCTCCCCTGCTCGACCGCATGGAGTTGATTGAAGTGAGCGGCTATCTGACTGAGGAGAAGATTGAGATTGCCAAGCGACACCTCGTGCCGAAGGAACTGGACAACCTGGGCATGAAGGACACGGGGGTGAAAATCTCCAAGCCTGCCATCGAAAAGATTATCGAAGACTACACCAGAGAGTCGGGTGTGCGCGACCTCGACAAGAAAATCAATAAGGTGCTCCGCAAGGTGACACTCAAGTATGCCAAAGACGGTGTGCTGCCTACGGGTGAACTGAAGGTGGAGGATATCAAGGAGTATCTGGGCACCGAACCCTTCAGCCGCGACAAGTATCAGGGCAACGACTACTTTGGCGTGGTGACGGGCTTGGCCTGGACGAGTGTGGGCGGCGAGATTCTCTTCATCGAGACCTCCATCGACAATGGCAAGGGCGGCAAACTGGGGCTAACTGGCAATCTGGGCGACGTGATGAAGGAATCGGCCACGATTGCATTGCAGTATCTGAAGGAACATTGTGACCTCATCGGTATTCAGCCAGACTACTTCGAGAGTCATAACATCCACATCCATGTGCCCGAAGGTGCCACACCGAAGGACGGTCCTTCGGCTGGCATCACCATCGCCACTTCACTGGCCAGTGCCATCACTCGCCGAAAGGTGAGGAAGAACATCGCCATGACGGGCGAAATCACCTTGCGTGGCAAGGTTCTCCCCGTGGGCGGCATCAAGGAGAAGATTCTGGCAGCCAAACGTGCCGGCATCACCGACATCCTCATCTGCCACGAAAACCGCAAGAACATCGAGGACATTCCGGCCAAATATGTGAAGGGCGTGACCTTCCACTATGTGGAGAACGTGAAAGACGTGCTTGACTTTGCCCTGATTTAACCAGAAAGACTAATAAAACTAGTTTGACTAGAAAAAATAGAAAGACTAGAAAGGCTAGATAGACTAGAAAATCAAAAAGAGAAAATGACTTTCACCCTTCAACATAACGACCCAAAGACCAATGCACGTGCAGGCCTCATCCACACCGACCACGGCGACATCGAGACTCCCATCTTCATGCCCGTGGGCACTCAGGCTTCGGTGAAGGCGGTGCATCTGCATGAACTGAAGGACGACATCAAGGCGCAAATCATCCTCGGCAACACATACCACCTCTATCTGAGGCCTGGACTGAAAGTGTTGGAGGCTGCGGGCGGACTGCACAAGTTCAATGGTTTCGACCGCCCCATGCTGACCGACAGCGGCGGCTTTCAGGTGTTCTCGCTGGCTGGCATCCGCAAGATTAAGGAGGAAGGCGTGGAGTTCCGCAGCCACATCGACGGCAGCAAGCACTTCTTCACGCCCGAAGGAGTGATGGACATCGAACGCTCTATCGGTGCCGACATCGTGATGGCCTTCGACGAGTGTCCGCCCGGCACCAGCGACTACGAGTATTCGAAGAAATCGTTGGCTCTGACAGAACGATGGCTTGACCGTTGTATTCGACGGTTCAACGAGACGGAACCGAAGTATGGCTATCAGCAGAGCCTCTTCCCGATTGTGCAGGGCTGCACCTACCGCGACCTGAGAGAAAGGGCTGCGGAGAACGTGGCCTCGAAAGAGGCTGACGGCAATGCTATCGGTGGTCTGGCTGTGGGCGAGCCAACTGAGGTGATGTATGAGATGATTGAGGTGGTGAATGCCATCTTGCCTAAAGATAAGCCACGATACCTCATGGGAGTGGGTACGCCCATCAACTTGCTGGAGGGAATAGAAAGAGGAATTGACATGTTTGATTGCGTGATGCCGACCCGTAACGGGCGTAACGCTCAGATTTTCACCAAACATGGCACCATCAACCTGCGCAACCAAAAGTGGGACTTTGACTTCTCCCCACTCGACCCAGATGGGACATCATACGTGGATACAGCCTACACGAAGGCTTACGTGCATCATCTCTTCAAGGCACAGGAAATTCTTGCATTACAGATTGCCTCCATCCACAATCTGGCTTTCTACCTTTGGCTGGTGGGCGAAGCACGGCAACACATCATCGCTGGTGACTTCAGCACATGGAAGGTGAAGATGGTGGAAGAATTGGGTAGAAGAATCTAAGAATGATGATAGAAGAGAAAAAGCATCTGAATACACATTATTATATATATAAGAGAAATTAAAAGTTGGTCACATTTGAAGAAATAGATGGAAAGTTAGTCCCGAAAGGCAACGAGGAGGAAATCAAGGCATACCTCGACTATCAGAAAGGACAGAAGCAGACTTCTCGCCGCCGCTCTTTGCGAAAGAGGCTGGAACGAAAGTCTTCTGCTTTCCAATGGTTGAACGACCACATGCCGCTGTCGCGACTGGACCGATACATCGTCGGAAAGTTTCTCGGCACCTATTTCTTTTCCATCATCCTCATCATCAGCATTGCGGTGGTCTTCGACTTCAACGAGAACATCGACAAGTTCCTGCAACACGACGCACCTATCGAAGAGATTGCTTTTGACTATTACCTCAATTTCGTACCCTTCTACTCCAATCTGTTCAGCCAACTTTTCGTTTTCATTGCCGTCATCTTCTTCACCACAAAGTTGGCCGACAACTCCGAAATCATCGCCATGCTATCTACTGGCACCAGTTTTGCACGGCTCATCCGACCCTACATGATTGCAGCAGCCATCATTGCCCTCATCAACTATGGGTTAGGGTCTTACGTCATCCCCAAAGGCAACGTGAAACGTGTGCGATTCGAGAACAAATACAAAAACCGTGGACGCCAGGACTTCACCTCCAACGTACAACTGGAAGTGGAGCCAGGTGTGATTGCTTACTTTGGACGATATGAGGAAAGCATGAAGACGGCCTTTGAGTTTACATTGGACAAATTTGAGGACAAGAAACTGGTGAGTCACCTACAGTCCATGACAATCCAATATGACACACTCTCCTATGAGCCATACCACTGGGTGCTGACAGGTTATCAGACTCGCAACCTTCAAGGCATGCGTGAAGTCATCACGAACGGAAACAAACTGGACACAATCATCAAGGTGATGCCACAAGACCTCATGGCCTCGCGCGACATGGAGATGACACTGACGACCCCCGACCTGCGTCGGCACATCGAACGGCAGAAAGCCAGAGGATTTGCCAACATCCAGCAGTTTGAAGTGGAATATTACAAGCGCGGAGCCTCTGCTTTTGCCATCTTCATTCTGACCATCATCGGTGTGTCTATCTCTGCCCGCAAGCGGAAAAATGGTATGGGTATCGCGCTGGGTATAGGTCTGGCACTCATCCTGGCCTACATCATGTTCCAGACCGTAGCCTCCAGCCTGGCCATCAATGCCAATTTCCCTGCAGGCATTGCTGTCTGGATTCCTAACTTTCTCTTTGCCATCATTGCCCTCTACTACTACCGCAAGGCTCCGCGATAGACAACTATAGAGCATAAAATCTCATCCAAACAATAGATTTTTCAATCATTCAATGAATACTCCAAATCACACTTCTAATATTCACAATATCATATCATCAGAACAATGTATTTTGACGAACTAAACATATCGGACGAACTCCTCGATGCACTCGATGCCATGAACTTCGAGCAGTGTACCCCTATCCAAGAGCAGGCTATTCCACAAATCTTGGAAGGCCACGACCTGATGGGCATCGCCCAGACTGGCACAGGAAAGACTGCTGCCTATCTCCTGCCAGTGCTTGACGAACTCAGTCATGGCAACTATCCCAAAGACTCTGTGAACTGCATTATCATGGCACCCACACGCGAACTGGCACAACAGATTGACCAACAGGTGGAGGGTTTTGCCTACTATCTCGACGGTGTTTCGTCTGTGGCTGTTTATGGAGGAAATGATGGCATCCGTTTTGAGCAAGAACGCAGAGGACTTGAACTGGGAGCCGACATCATCATCGCCACACCCGGACGACTCATCAGCCATCTGAACGGCGGACATATCGACCTGAAAAAAGTATCTTTCTTTATTCTGGACGAGGCCGACCGAATGTTGGACATGGGCTTCTACGATGACATCATGAAGATTGCCTCCTATCTATCAGAAGAACGGCAAACGATTATGTTCTCAGCCACTATGCCCGACAACATACAGAAGTTGGCACAAAACATTCTGCACAACCCTGTGGAAGTGAAGATTGCCGTGTCGAAACCCGCCGAGAAGATTCAACAAACGGCTTATCTTTGCTATGACGGCATGAAGGACCGCATCGTGGAAAAAGTGCTCAGCCAAGAAGATTTGGACCGTGTGATTCTCTTCGCTTCCTCTAAAATGAAAGTAAAGGAACTCAGCATCACTCTGAAACGAAAAGGCTTCAATGTGGGAGCCATGCACAGCGACCTTGAGCAGCGTGAACGGGAGGATATCATGCTGGCTTTCAAGAACCGCCGCATCAGTGTGCTGATTGCCACCGACATTGTCAGCCGAGGCATTGACATCGACGACATTCAGATGGTCATCAATTACGATGTGCCACGCGACCCCGAAGACTACGTACACCGTATCGGACGAACGGCCCGTGCCAACAGAGACGGTGAAGCCATCACACTGGTCACCCCACGCGATTGGCAGCACCTTCTCAAGATTGAACATCTTATCGAAAAGGAAATACCCAAGCCAGAACTGCCAGAAGGATGCGGAGAAAAACCAGAGATGGGAGCATCGGGCAAATCGAGAAGACACACGCCCGGCAGGCATGGAGGGAAAGGCCGATACAACAGACGAGGAAACGGAAAACACCGTGGAAAGTCAAAAAATAGCACTTCAAATAAGGGCGCACAATAGTCAATACCGACTTCAATGCCACGCTTTCAGTTTTTTTAACTCGCTTAAAAAAGGTTTTTTTTGAAGAACTCCATAAAAAGGCGTAATTTTGCACCGAAAAAATACTTTTCCACAATAAAAGTACAATGAAGAAGATTCTTTCAATCATCATATCTACTGTGTTCGCAACGGCACTCTGTGCCCAGAATGGCATCAACACCCCTTATTCCCGCTATGGCTTCGGCATACAGTCGGAACGTGCTTTGGGATTCAACAAGGGCATGGGAGGTGTGGCACAAGGATTCCGCAACGGCCAGCAAATCAACATTGCGAACCCTGCATCTTACTCTGCTGTTGATTCTCTCACAGCACTTTTCGACATGGGCATCTCGCTACAGAACGGAAACTACAAGATGGGGAACTTGCAGCAGAACATACGTAACAGTAGTTTTGACTATTTCGCTTTCCAGTTCCGGGCTTTCAAACATGTAGGTGTGACAATAGGGCTGATGCCCATCACCAACATCAAGTACAACTTCTCTTCTTCCAGCGAAAGCCTCCCAAACAATGAGGACATAAAATCGACCTACACATTCAACGGAGATGGTGGATTGCGTGAACTCACCTTGGGTATGGGATGGCAGCCTTTCAAGCCCATAAGCATCGGTCTGAATGTTTCATATATATGGGGTGACTACACACACAACATGGCCATGTCGTTCAGCGAATCTTCGGCTTTCAGCATGTCACGCATCTACAAGGCTGACATCAGCACCTATAGCATTCAAGGAGGCCTACAATACATCCAACCACTCGGGAAAAAAGATAAACTGGTCATTGGCGGTACTTACACCTTGGGGCATAAAACAGACAACGATGCTTTCCGCATCACAAGAACAATGAACAGCACAACGGTGGAGAACGAGACAAACGACACCATCAAGCATGCTTTTCAACTGCCAACAAGCATTTCTGCTGGTTTCACTTACTATCACACCAACAAACTGCGTGTAGGAGTAGATTTCGAACTTCAGAAATGGTCATTGTGTAAATTTCCCAATCAGCAGACGGGTATCTCCAGCAGTTCCGACACAGGTCATTCCGATGTCTATTCATCGACCAAGGGCCAATTAAACGACCGTGTGAAAGTGGCTGTAGGTATGGACTGGACACCTAACGAATTTTCCAATCATTTCTTCAGCAGATGCAGTTACAAATTAGGCGGTTACTATGCTCAAACATACGCCAAGGCTGACATCACGGGAACCGTTACCAAGAAACCATCCGAGATAGGTGTATCAGCAGGTGTGTCTCTTCCTCTGTCTAACAACAATATGTACAGAACCAGTCATAAAATAAATGTGGCCGTACAATGGGTACACACGAATATACCCTATCTGAACGCCATGACCAGTCAGAAGAGTACACTTACCGAGAATTACTTCCGCCTATGTCTCGGAGTAACATTTAGCGAACGCTGGTTCCAAAAATGGAAAGTACAGTAAAGATTATATCGACCATATAAAAGAATTATAGAAACATTTACAAAAAATTGATTATGAAGAAGATTTTATTTGCATGTGCCCTCACTTTTGCCAGTGTTGTCGCATCTGCTCAAAACCTTAGCGGAACGACTATCAACGACCGCCTGGCCAACAACCCTGATAGTGCAGAGGTACTCCAAAGCATCAGCCTCTATCGTGATGCTTTCAAAACTAACAACTTTGCAGAAGCCATTGAACCTTGGGAGTTCGTCTTCACCAAAGCACCGCTTGCACAGATTCGTGTCTATACCGACGGTGCATGGATTTTTGAGAATCTCATCTCGAAAGAGACTGATGCCGCCAAGAAGAAGGAATACTTCGACAAACTCATGAACATCTATGACCAGCGCTTAAAGAACCTTGACGCACTCAACTCTTTTGCCACCCCAAAAACAACTTCGACCAAAGGCAACATCATCTGCCGCAAGGCATACGACTACTACTACTATTGCCCACAGATGGACAACAACGTAGCCTACAAAATGTTCAAGGAAGGCATCGATGACATGGGTCCCAACACCGAGGGCTTTGTCCTCTTCGGATTCATCGAGTGTTCCTACAATCGCTTCCTTCAGAACAAGGACAACATCGACATCCGCCAGGACTTCATCCAGGACTACATGAACACAAACGATATTTGCGACCGCCTGCTCGACCAGGCCAAGGAATATCCATCTGAGACGATTCCTGCTGACCCAGATTCTGAGGACTCGACCAAATGGGTGGAACAAGTCGTTCTCTCTCCTGAAGCCCAAAAAATCATCGACAACTATCAACCTGTACAGAATAAGGCCAACGACCTCTTCGTAGCCTCTGGTGCAGCCGATTGCGATGCCCTCGAAAAGATTTATGGCGCTCAGGTCGAAGCCAACAAGGACAACCTTCAGTACCTCAACTCCGTGCTGGCCATCCTCAACAACTTTGAGTGCGACAAGTCTAACATATACTATGTAGCAGCCGACTATGCTTATCAAATCAACAAGACCCCACAGGCTGCCATTGGTAAGGCTTCAAAACTGCTGAAAGATGGCGACATTAACGGTGCCATCAAATATTTCGACGAAGCACTTAGTCTGGAATCGGACAACGCTAAGAAAGCGAAATATTCCTACATCGTAGCAGCCCTCATGTACAAGAAAGGCAATCTCGGACAGTGCCGTGCTTACTGCCGCAAGACCCTCTCTCTCAATCCCTCTAACGGTGGAGCATACTTGCTGCAGGCCAGTTGTATTGCACGTTCCGCTTCTGGCGACCACCTCGAAAGAAGTAAGTATTACTGCCTCGCCTACGACTACTGCAACAAGGCCAAAGCCGTTGACCCTGCTTCTGCAGCCAGGGCCAACCGTGCTGCTGCTGGCTATGCCGCACATTTTTATCCCAAGTCTGAGGCTTTCTTTGCAGGCATCAAGGCTGGCCAGGTTGTTAGCGTAGCAGGCGAAACAACTACTCTGCGTCTCAGATAATCAGAAGTTCATCATTAGCATCACGACATGTTATCGAACCGAGTCACACGCACATTTAGCATTGCAGCAGTCTTTTCGGCTGCTGCAATGCTATTGCTCCTTTCATGTGACGATAGTGACAAGAAGATAGGCCCCAACATTGGAGTGCGTGACTCGGTCCCGATGCTCACAACCCTCGGCGTAAGTACTCTCATCAGCGACTCGGGCATCATCCGCTATAAGATGATAGCAGAGGAATGGCTCATCTATGACAAAAAAATGCCTCCTCACTGGTCTTTTGAAAAAGGACTCTTTATCGAACGTTTCAATGAATCTTATTTGGTGGATGCATATATCTCCTGCGACACCGCCTATTTCTATAATCAGCAAAACCTCTGGGAACTGCGTGGACGTGTCCTTGTCAAGAATATGAAAGGTGAAACTTTCAAAACCTCCCTACTCTTCTGGGACCAGCGAGCCCACCGTGTCTATTCCTCTGCCTACATGGAAATAGATGGCGAAACACGAAAACTTTCGGGCTACGACTTCAGCAGCAACGAACAGATGACTGACTACATCATCCATTCCTCCAAAGGCCAGTTCCCGCTCGAAGACAACGCCCCCACACCACAGCCAGACCCTGCCATCATGGCACAACAAGACAGCCTCTAACCAGATTTCCTTCGTCAGCCAAGAGAAAAGACACGGCCATATATAAAACGTCGTACAAATTACAATAGGAACGGCATACAATTTGCAATTGGAGTGGAAGACAATTTGAATGCACAACGGCGTTGCATGTAGGGGAAAAGTGAGGGTATGGTTGGAGTGGCTATTCCGTTCTCCCCCAAGTGGCATTTTCGTGAGTCCGCCGAGGACGGAAGAAGTGACTGGAGAAATCACTTTTTTGCACAAAGTATTGGGCAAACGGAACTTTTTAGGCTTTACTGAATAGTTTATTTTCCCCTACCTCTTACTGATTTGTATTTTTTTCGTAACTTTGCATGATTTTTTTAGACTCATAACGAATAACGATATGGAAAATAGGAGCATTGTATCGATTGCCAACTACGGGAAGGAAAAGATTCAGTATCTGTTGGACATGGCAACTGAATTTGAGGCCCACCCAAACCGCCAACTGCTGAAGGGGAAGGTGGTCGCCACCCTCTTTTTTGAGCCAAGTACAAGAACAAGGTTGTCGTTTGAGACAGCGGCCAACCGATTAGGAGCCAGAGTGATTGGCTTTACCGACCCGAAGGTAACGAGTTCGTCAAAGGGCGAAACGCTGAAGGATACCATCAAGATGGTGAGCAACTATGCCGATGTGATTGTGATGCGCCACAAGTTGGAGGGTGCAGCACTCTATGCCAGCGAGGTGACCGACGTGCCCATCATCAATGCAGGCGACGGCTCGAATCTGCACCCCTCGCAGACGATGCTCGACCTCTATTCCATCTACAAGACACAAGACACGCTGGAGAACCTAAACATCTACATGGTGGGAGATTTGAAGTATGGCCGCACCGTACATTCACTCCTCATGTCGATGCGCAAGTACAACCCCACCTTCCACTTCATCGCGCCCAAAGAACTGGAAATGCCCGAGGAATACAAACTCTACTGTCAGCAGGAAGGCATCAAGTACATTGAGCAGCAGGACTTCACGGAGGACACCATTGCCGATGCCGACATCCTCTACATGACCCGTGTGCAGCGCGAGAGGTTCACCGACCTGATGGAGTATGAACGTGTGAAGGATGCCTACATCCTAAAAGCCAACATGCTGGGCAAGGCAAAGGAAAACATGAAAATCTTGCATCCCCTGCCCCGTGTAAACGAGATTGAGTATGACGTGGACGACTCAAAACATGCCTACTATTTCGAGCAGGCGCAGAACGGACTCTATGCACGCGAGGCACTCATCTGCGACGTGCTGGGCATCACACTCGACGAAATCAAGAACGACAAAACAATCATTGACTGAATATGGAAAAGCAACAGAAACTGGTCGCAGCACTTGAGAACGGTTCAGTGATTGACCACATACCCACAGACAAACTTTTCACGGTGGCACAACTCCTGCAACTGGAAATGTGTACAGAACCCGTACTCATCGGCAATAATCTCGAAAGCCAGGTGATGGGCAAGAAAGGCATTATCAAGATTGCTGGTAAATTCTTCAGCGAGGCTGAAATCAGCAAACTCGCCGTACTGTGTCCCAACATTCGCCTGACCGTCATTCGCAACTATGAGGTGGCTGAGAAGCGTGAGGTGACCCTGCCCGAAGAGTTGACCAACATTGTCAAGTGCGCCAACCCCGTGTGCATCACCAACAACGAACCGATGAAAACGGTATTCTATCGCAAGGACATGGATACGCTCAAATGCCGCTACTGCGGAAAAGAACAGAAACTGAAAGATATCAAACTGAAATAATGAAATTTACAGAACGCACAAAACTGAACCTCGCCGATGTGAACAAGGAGGTTCTGGAACAATGGAACGCAGAAGACACATTCCACAAGAGCATTGAGGAGCGTGAAGGCTGTCCTCAATTCATCTTCTTTGAAGGTCCCCCATCAGCCAACGGTCATCCCGGCATCCACCATGTGATGGGCAGAACAATTAAAGATATATTTCTCAGATACAAGACGATGCAAGGCTTCCAAGTGAAGCGTAAGGCTGGATGGGACACCCATGGACTGCCTGTTGAACTGAGCGTGGAGAAGTCGCTGGGCATCACAAAGGAAGACATAGGCAAGAAAATCAGCGTGGACGACTACAACGACGCTTGCCGCAAGAACGTGATGATGTACACCAACGAATGGACAGAACTCACCGACAAGATGGGTTATTGGGTGGATTTGGAACACCCTTACATCACCTACGACAACAAATACATCGAAACACTCTGGTATCTGCTCAAGCAACTCTATCAGAAGGGACTCCTCTACAAGGGCTACACCATCCAGCCCTACTCTCCTGCTGCCGGAACGGGCCTTTCCAGCCACGAACTGAACCAGCCCGGTTGCTACCGCGATGTGAAGGACACGACGGTGACCGCACAGTTCCTCGTGAAAGATGTATGCGAAGGGCTGAAAGGCAAAGGCGAATTGCTGAACGAGATGCCTCACGACTTGAATACCTACATCCTCGCATGGACAACCACCCCTTGGACACTCCCATCTAACACCGCTCTCTGCGTAGGTCCCAAGATTGACTACGTGGCGGTGAAGGGCAAGAACCCTTATAGCGGTGAAGAGGCTATCTACATTTTGGCAGAAAGCCGTCTGTCCGCCTACTTCCAGGCAGAAAAGGACGAGGAAGGCAATGAGAAGCCACTCGAAATCCTCTGGCGCGGCAAGGGAACTGACCTCGTGGGTCTGCACTACCAGCAACTGATGCCTTGGGTGAAGCCTTGTGCGCTGGAAGACAACAAGGTGGTGGTGAAGGAAGCAGAGGCTTTCCGTGTCATCCCTGGCGACTATGTGACGACTGAGGATGGTACGGGCATCGTACACATCGCTCCTACATTTGGTGCCGATGATGCCAAAGTGGCCAAAGATGCAGGCATCCCCTCACTCTTCGTCATCGACAAGGCAGGCGACACACGTCCGATGGTAGATTTCACGGGTAAGTACTTCGTGAAGGACGACATGAACGAAGAGTTCGTAAGCCTTTGTGTCAACGAGAGTTATTGGAAGCATAGCGGAGACTTCGTCAAGAACGCCTACGCTCCCAAATACAACCAAGGAGGCAAGTATGACGAGAAAGCAGCCAACAAGGACATGGACCTGAATGTGGTACTGTGTCTGGAGATGAAAGAAGAAGGCACCGCTTTCAAGATTGAGAAGCACGTACACAACTACCCCCACTGCTGGCGCACTGATAAACCCGTGCTCTACTATCCGCTCGATTCTTGGTTCATCAAATCAACGGCGAAGAAAGACCGCATGTTTGAACTGAACAAGACAATCCAGTGGAAACCAGAAAGTACAGGTACGGGACGTTTCGGCAAGTGGCTCGAGAACCTCAACGACTGGAACCTCTCGCGCTCTCGCTACTGGGGTACTCCACTGCCCATCTGGCGCAACCGCGACACTCGCGAGGAAGTGTGCATCGGCAGCGTGGAAGAACTCTACAACGAGATTGAGAAGGCTGTGGCTGCAGGAGTGATGGCATCGAACCCATTAAAGGAGAAAGGTTTTGTGCCTGGCGACATGAGTCAGGAGAACTACGATAAGATAGACCTGCACCGTCCTTATGTAGATGACATCAAACTGGTGTCGGACAAGGGCAATGTGCTCACACGCGAACTCGACCTCATTGATGTGTGGTTTGATTCGGGTGCCATGCCATACGCACAGGTTCACTATCCGTTTGAAAACAAGGAACTGATTGACAAGGGCATTGCCTACCCTGCCGATTTCATCGCAGAGGGTGTTGACCAGACACGCGGCTGGTTCTTCACACTCCATGCTATCGCCACGATGGTGTTCGACTCGGTGGCTTACAAAGCCGTGATTTCCAACGGACTTGTGCTCGACAAGAACGGCATCAAGATGTCGAAGCGTCTGGGCAATGTCATCAACCCCTTCGAGTGCATCGGCACATATGGCGCAGATGCCGTGCGTTGGTACATGATTACCAACTCCTCGCCTTGGGACAACCTCTCGTTCGACCCCGAAGGCGTGAAGGAAGTGACGAGCCAGTTCTTCATCAAACTGCAACAGGCTTATTCGTTCTTCACGATGTATGCCAACGTGGATGGCTTCGACTACAAGGAAGCAGACATCCCTTACGCAGAGCGTCCAGACTTCGACCGTTGGTTGCTCTCTGAACTGAACACACTGGTGAAGAATGTGCAGACTTATCTTGAAGACTATGACCCAACGCCTGCTGGCCGTCTGATTCAGTCATTCGTCATCGACAACCTTTCCAACTGGTACATCCGTTTGAACAAACCCCGTTTCTGGGGCGGTGAGATGACAACTGATAAACTCTCGGCTTATCAGACGCTCTACACCTGTCTCGACACGCTGAGCCGACTGATAGCACCGATTGCACCTTTCTACGCCGACCAACTTTTCCGCGACCTCAACAGCGCAACAGGCAAAGACCGTTCTACAAGTGTGCATCTGGCCAAGTTCCCCACCTACGACGCTGCCTACATCGACACCGAACTGGAAGCAGCAATGGAGGCAGCCATGAAGGTGACCTCGATGGGACTTTCCATCCGCAAGAAAGTAAAGATTCCTGTGATTCAAGCACTCCAATCTATCGCCATCCCCGATACCGATGCCGTGTTCAGCGGTCGCATTGAGCGCATGAAGGACATCATCACGAAAGAACTGAACGTGAAAGACTTGCAACTGATGGACGGTAAGATGCTGGTGAAGAATGTGAAGTGTAACTTCCGTGTAATGGGCAAGAAGTTTGGCAAGATGATGAAGGCAGTAAGCAACGCTGTCACAGCCATGTCGCAGGCACAAATTGCAGAACTCGAAGTCAACGGACAAGTGACGCTGCAAGCCGAAGGACAGGAAGCCGTGATTGAACTGGCCGATGTGGATATCATGTCGCAAGATATTCCTGGATGGAGCGTGGCCAACGAAGGCACCACCACCGTGGCACTTGACATCACCATCACCCCTGCCCTGAAGAATGAAGGCAACAGCCGAAAAATCATCAAGCAGATACAAGGTCTTCGCAAGTCACAGGGATTCGAGATTACCGACCGTATCCGTGTGGTCATCACCGATACCCCCGAAACCCAAGCGGTCTTCGACTCCTTCAAGGACAACATCGCCGCTCAGGTGCTGGCCAACTCCATCATGCTTGGCAACCCTACTGGCGAAGCCATCGACTTCGACGACTTCAAAGCCGTCATCACCGTAGAGAAAGACTGACACATGATGTCGAGAAAGAACAAATACATCCTTTCCATCATCCTCTTCATGACCGTTCTTGTCATTGACCAAATCATCAAGGTCAATGTCAAGACGGGCATGTATTTGGGTGAACGCATCGAAATCACCCCATGGTTCAGCCTTCTCTTTGTGGAGAATGAGGGCATGGCCTTCGGATGGAAATTATGGGGTGGAAAATTATTCCTCACACTTTTCCGAGTGGTAGCCGTTTGCCTCATTGGATGGTTTATCTGCAATGAGATAAAGCAAAAGAGACCAATCGGTTATATTGTCTGCCTCACCCTCATTGCCGCAGGTGCGGCAGGCAATATTATCGACTGCCTCTTCTACGGACTCATCTTCAACAATCCTCCCTACCCCCAAGTGGCAGAGTTTCAGCCTTGGGGTTATGGTTATGGCGAATTTCTTTACGGAAAAGTGGTCGATATGTTCTACTTTCCGCTCATCGAGTGGGACATGCCCACATGGATGCCCTTCTATTCGGGCGAACATTGTGTGTTTTTCTCCCCCATCTTCAACTTTGCTGATGCAGCCATCTCGTGCGGCATAGTAGCCTTGCTGCTGTTCTACCACAAGTTCATCAGCAGATACCCCATCCAAAAATAGTCATTCTTATCTCGCCGATATGAAACGTTTTTTCCCATTCATCCTACTGTTCGCCCTCATCATTGTGGCATGTGAAGACCGTCCCCAAAATGTGCTTTCACGTAGTGAGATGGAGAACGTACTCTACGACTATCACATGATGCAAGGGATTATCAACCAATTGCCCAGCGAGGAGAGAATGGAAAAAGCCCAGGACTACATCAACGCCGTCTTCGAGAAACACGGCATCACGGAAGCACAGTTCGACACTTCCATCATCTACTACAACCGCCATGCCGAAGACCTGCACGAGATTTACAAGAATCTGAAAGAACGTTACAACTCAGCAAATGAGGAAATTCAAATCGTGAATGGCAACAACGACATGATGGCCATTTACGAAACAGGTGGCGACACCACCAACCTTTGGAGTTCGGCACAACTGTATGCTTTCCATAACAAGTCACTTCTGAACAAGGAAAGTTTCACCATCCATGCCGACAGCAGTTTTCATAAGAACGACCAACTCATTCTGACGCTGACTCCCGTATTCATCAGAGAATCGAGAGACGACTACGACATTTCCCTCAATGTGGGACTGAGCGTGATGTACACCGATGGCCGGCACATTGGCACCACGCGCACTATCACCAACAGCGGTACACAGCAACTAACCGTGAAAACCGATGCCCAAAAAGAACTGAAGAGCATCACGGGATTCTTCTATTATAGAGGGAAAAAATCGACACGCAACCTCTGCATCGTCGATAACATTTCGCTTGTTCGTATGCATGAGAAAGCCCCCGAGGTGGAAATTCCGACCGACAGTATCAAAGCCGATTCCATTGTAGAAGACACTGTTGTTCAGCCCATTGAGCATCGTCTCACTCCAGAAGAAATCCGGCAACAGAACAAATCGGGAGAACACATCACAATACAAACAACCCCATCGGTTCGTACTCCCAACTCTATCGGTCCACGACGCAGAAAGGCCACAACCCCTAAACGATAAACCATGCGACGAGTGGCAGCATCAAGAGTCTTTCTCAACGAAAAAGAGTTCCACAACAATCACGTTGTAGAACTCTTTGAACACTTGGTGGTGAATCATTATCCCCTCAAAGGCGAACTTCCTATGACCGAATGGCTTGGCGGCACCATCATCATCCGTGGCAGAGAAGCCTACCACACTCGTCAAGTCTTATCTCCTTCTGAACTCAGCACAGACGACAGCAGTGGCAATGGCCACATTGAGCGACTCTGATGTCTGTCGCCCTTCAGGATAGTTAGGGATATAAAGCCTTTCTGTCACATATTGTTCGATGGCATCAGAGATGCCTTTCCCTTCATTCCCCATCACAATCACGCCATTCTTCGCCAATGTCTTTCCATACATATTCTCCCCATCAAGGAAAGTGCCATAGACAGGCGTGTCAGCATCGAGCGAAGCCAACGTTTCCGCCAAATCCACATAATGCACTTGCACACGTGCGATACCTCCCATCGTGGCCTGCACCGTTTTAGGATTATAGATGTCAGCACATCCCGTTGAACAGAAGATGTGTTCAACACCAAACCAATCGGCCAGCCGCACGATAGTACCCAGATTGCCTGGATTCTGTACATCGTCCAGCATCAGGCAAAGATTCTCTTTCGCAACTTCTCGAACATCAACAGTATAGACAGGCTGTCTAAAAATTGCCAACACCTGTTGAGGAGTCTCTTGGAAACTGACACGACGCAACTCGTCGTCAGTCACCTCATCCATCTCTACCCCCTTCTTTTCCAGCCCTTTCAGCCATTCGGCATGAGCAGAAAGCCACTCGGCAGTTGCTGCCAAATACTTACATTCGAAGACATTCAGCAAATCACCCACCAGTTTGTGGCCCTCGGCTACAAACACTCCGTTCGCCTTCCTGAATTTCTTCAGTTCCAGCGAACGGATATACTTGATTTTGTTCTTACTAATCACGATAGATGCTTGAAACAGGTGTCAACAAAACTACTGCTGATGATTGATGCAGATGCCTTGCAAGTACCACTCGTAGAGACGGTGGATGCCCTCGTCAATCTCGATGGTGTGATGCCATCCAAGGCGATGGAGTTTAGACACATCGGTCAGTTTCTTCAGGGTGCCATCAGGTTTCGACGCATCCCAACGAAGTTCGCCCTTAAAACCAATCTCCTTCATGATGCGCTCTGCCACTTCCTTGATGGAAATTTCCTTACCAGTTCCCACGTTGATGTGGCAGTTGCGGATTTCTTTGATGCCATCACGGTTCATCTTGAAGTCGCTCTTTTCCACAACATCCTTGAAATCCACATTGAGGAGACAATACACAGAAGCATCGGCCATTTCTTCACTCCAGAGAAATTCGCGCATCGGTGCCCCCGTTCCCCACAAAGTAACAGCCTCAGGGGTGATACCATAGTGGCGGAGCACCTGCAGAATGGTCATCTCGTCGCTCATCGCCGTAGCCATAATCGTCTGAGTGGCAGTGGCTTCTTTTTGTTCAGAACCAGCACCTTGGCCATCCACCATCTTCGGCACCTTCATCGACACAGGACGCAAACCGAGGTCTTTGCGCACAGCATCCCAGTCACCCTCGTTCAAACACTTAGCCAAATGAATCTTACGAATCATGGCAGGCAACACATGAGAGTTCTCCAGATGGAAATTATCGTTAGGTCCATAGAGGTTTGTCGGCATCACAGCGATATAGTTGGTGCCATACTGCAGATTGAACGACTCACACATCTTCAACCCTGCAATCTTGGCGATAGCATAAGGCTCGTTGGTGTATTCGAGCGGCGAGGTGAGCAGACAATCCTCAGGCATCGGCTGCGGTGCCTCGCCCGGATAGATACAGGTGGAGCCGAGGAACAGAAGTTTCTTCACGCCATGTTTCCAAGCCTCCCCAATCACATTCTGCTGAATCTGCAAATTCTGATAGATGAAGTCGGCGCGATACTTGAGGTTGGCCATGATGCCGCCCACATGGGCAGCAGCCAACACCACCGCGTCAGGCTGTTCCTCATCGAAAAACTTCTTCACAGCCACAGGGTCGAGCAAGTCCAGTTCAGCGTGTGACTTGCCCACAAGGTTGTTGTAGCCCCGTTGCTTGAGATTGTTCCAAATGGCAGAACCCACCAAACCATGATGTCCTGCCACAAATATTTTACTGTTCTTGTCTAACATATCAAAAACTAAAAGTGAAAAACTAAAAACTAAAAGTGGCCATTACCTTATTTTTTATTGATGATAATTTGAACTTTTAGTCTTTAGTTTTCAGTTTTCAACTTACTTCACTACTCCCTTCTCCAAATACTCTGCCAAGTTCGTTCGCATGACAGAGGCCACATGGTCGGCAGCCACCTTCTCCATGTCGTGCTTCACCATGATGGAAACGAGTTGTTCGAAAGAGGTGGTTTGAGGATTCCATCCCAGTTTTTCCTTCGCCTTCGTCGGGTCGCCCCAAAGGTTCACCACGTCGGTGGGACGGTAGAAGTCGGCACTCACCTCAACCAGCGTCTTGCCCACCAGATTGTCTGGGCCAGCCACACAGATGCCTTTCTCGTCCATGCCCTCGCCCTCAAACTTCAGTTCGATGCCTGCGGCCTTGAAGGCATAGTAGGCAAACTCGCGCACCGAGTGCTGCACACCAGTAGCGATGACGAAATCCTCGGGCTTGTCCTGTTGCAGAATGAGCCACATGCACTCCACATAGTCCTTGGCATAGCCCCAGTCGCGCAGCGAAGAGAGATTGCCCAGATAGAGTTTCTCCTGTTTGCCCTGAGCAATGCGAGCAGCCGCCAACGTAATCTTGCGGGTGACGAAAGTCTCGCCACGACGCTCACTCTCGTGGTTGAACAAAATGCCTGAACAGCAGTACATGTTATACGCCTCGCGATATTCCTTCACAATCCAGAATCCGTAGAGTTTAGCCACTGCGTATGGAGAGTAAGGATGGAACGGAGTGTTCTCATTCTGAGGCACTTCCTCCACCTTGCCATAGAGTTCGGAGGTGCTGGCCTGATAGATGCGGCACTTGTCAGCCAAGCCGCACAGACGCACGGCCTCCAGCACACGGAGAACGCCCACGGCATCCACGTCAGCCGTGAACTCAGGCGAGTCGAAACTCACCTGCACGTGGCTCTGAGCCGCCAGGTTGTAAATCTCGGTTGGTTTCACCTTGCTGATGACCTGCAGCATCGACATCGAGTCGCCCAAGTCGGCATAGTGAAGGTGAAAATTGGGAGTACCCTCCAGATGAGCGATGCGCTCGCGATAATCCACCGACGAGCGACGGATGGTGCCATGAACTTCATAGCCTTTGGCCAGAAGGAACTCAGAAAGGTATGAACCGTCTTGTCCGGTGATACCTGTAATTAATGCAACTTTTCTTTCCATATATTTAACAAAAAAAATTTGTTCATTTTCCACGGTTTGTTTTCAGAGCAGCCAGCATCAGATGTTCACCTCGCTCAGCGTCACCAACTTGTGCACGATGGCATAGATGGTGATGGCGGCAGGCGAGTGTAAATCTAGTTTCCGCGCGATGTTTCGTCGGTGAGTGGTCACCGTGTTGACCGACAGGCACAGCGTGTCGGCTATCTCCTTGTTCGACAATCCCTTGGCCACACACGCCACGATTTCCTTCTCGCGGTCGGACAACTGCTCGCCTCCCACAGGCGAAAGCACTTCCTCGTCCGCCTCTGTTTCGGGTTGGCGCATCTTTGCCTGATGTTCCAGACGTCGCACCGACGGCACAAAGATATTATCCTCCACCAGGCAGTGGATGCTCAAGTCCTCCTCAGCCTGATAGATGGACACAATCACCGAATTCAGTTTCTCGTTGATTTCAGTCTGCGGATAGTACTGCATGAAGAGGTTTTTCAGTTCTTTCAGTTTGCTCTCGATGGCCTCATGGTGGCGCGACAGCAGGTGGCTGTTCTCGATGGAAACCGCCTCGCCTTCCAGCAATCTCTCCACGTAGGCAAACACGGTCGTTTCCTCATACTCCATGTGCTTGCGCACTTCCTCCACATACTCGTCGAAGAACTTCAGCACCAGAAAGGCAATCTCGTTCTGCACTGAGCAGTCAATCGCATTCAGCAGGTGAAAGCGGATGTTGGGGAACAGATAGCCGAGAAAGTAGGCATGAGTGCGTTTCAGATAGCCCAGCACCGAGGCAACGCTCACGTTTTCCACCCTTTGCGGACGGTTTTCCGCCCCGTCCTTCACGTAGTTGATGATAGAGAGGAAAGTCTCAGCATCCACGCCACACTGGCGGCACACCTCCGTGATGGTCTTTTCGCCAAAACCCAGCGAAATGCCAAAGCGACTCATCACCTGCAGCAGGCGGTAGTCGTTGGCAAGTACATAACTTAGTTTATCCGTCGATTTATATTGACCAGCCATATATCTCTGTCTAATAGAAATCATAATCCTGATAGTTTCTAAAGGGTTAAACACTATGCAGAATTACGTAAACCATTGTTTTTATTGTGCAAAGTTAGTAAAAAAATTGTTCACTATAGCATCTATCTTGCTACATATTTATAATTAAGGTGTGATTTACCAACAAATGAGTATTGTTTTGTTGCACAAAAGGCCGTAACTTTGCATCCGATTTGCAGAAAAAATTGCAAATCATCGAATTTGAGCAAGCGATGAAATTATCAGAGTTAAAGACAGGAGAGACAGGCGTCATCGTCCGCGTGATGGGTCACGGCGGCTTTCGCAAGCGCATTGTGGAGATGGGGTTCATCAAGGGGAAGAGCGTGAAAGTGCTGCTCAACGCCCCTCTGCGCGACCCCGTGAAATATAAAATCATGGATTACGAGGTCAGCCTTCGCCGCGCCGAGGCCGAACTGGTCGAGGTGGTGAGCGAGGAAGAGGCCAAGGAGTGGGAAGCCCTGCACCCCGAACTGAAAGGCATTCCTGCCGCTGAAAGCGAAAACGTGATGTATCAGTTGGCCAAGGTGAAGGAGCACGAACTGAACGTGGTCTTTGTGGGCAACCCCAATTGCGGCAAAACCAGCCTGTTCAACATAGCCAGCGGTGCCCACGAACGTGTGGGCAACTACTCGGGTGTGACGGTCGATGCCAAGGTGGGCCACTTTGACTTCGAGGGCTATCACTTCAATCTGGTCGATTTGCCCGGCACGTATTCCCTGTCTGCCTACACCCCCGAGGAACTCTATGTGCGCAAGTACATCATCGAGCGGCATCCCGACATCATCATCAACGTGATTGATGCCAGCAACCTGGAGCGCAACCTTTACTTGACCACCCAACTCATCGACATGGACGTGCCGATGGTCATTGCCCTCAACATGTTCGACGAGTTGCGCGAAAGCGGCAACCAACTCGACCGCGAGCAACTCGGCATCCTGCTCGGCGCGCCCATCGTGGCCACTGTCGGCAAGACGGGCGAGGGGGTGAAGGAACTGTTTCACCAAATCATCGAAATCACCGAAGGTAAGCAAAAGATAGCCAGACACATACACGTGAATCATGGAGCATTGCTCGAAGAGTCTATCAGTCGGGTTGAAGCCCTCATCCGCAAAAATCCCGAACCTCACCAGAACTATTCGGCGCGCTTCCTTTCCATCAAACTGCTGGAGAACGACCGGCAGGTGGAAGGCATCGTAAGGAAGTTGGACAATCATGCCGACATCCTGTCCGAACGCGATGCCTGCCAAAAGTACATTCTCCAAGAGATTGACCAAGACAGCGAGTCGGCCATCACCGATGCCAAATACGGCTATGTGCAGGGTGCACTGAAGGAGACCTTCCAGAAGGTGCGCCGCTACAACCGCACCACCACCAAGCGAATCGACGCTTTTGTCACCCACCAGGTGTGGGGCTACCCCATCTTCCTGCTGCTCATGTATCTGATGTTCTTCTGCACGTTCAACATCGGCCAGTACCCGATGGATTGGATTGATGCAGGGGTGGAATGGCTCGGCGGCATGGTGAGCGAGTGGATGGCCGAAGGTCCGCTCAAAGACCTCATCGTCGATGGCATCATCAGCGGTGTGGGCGGTGTCATCGTCTTCCTGCCCAACATCATGATTCTCTATGCCTTCATCTCCTGGATGGAAGACTCCGGCTACATGGCGCGCGCTGCCTTCATCATGGACAAAATCATGCACCGCATGGGGCTGCACGGCAAGTCGTTCATCCCGATGATTATGGGCTTCGGCTGCAACATCCCTGCCATCATGGCCACCCGAACCATCGAAGACCGCAAGTCTCGGCTCATCACCATGCTCATCATCCCCCTCATGTCGTGCTCTGCCCGGTTGCCTGTCTATATCATCATCATCGGCGCCTTCTTCCCCAAAAATTCAGCCCTCATTCTCTTCTGCATCTATCTCATTGGCATCTTCTTCAGCATCCTGATGGCCAAGGTGTTCAGCCGTTTCGTCGTGAGGGGAGAAAGCACTCCGTTCGTGATGGAATTGCCCCCCTACCGCATGCCCTCCATGAAGAGTGTGAGCCGTCACACATGGGAGAAAGGCAAGCAGTATCTGAAGAAAATGGGCACCACCATCCTGGCGGCGAGCATCATCGTGTGGGCGCTCAGTTACTTCCCCCACAACCCAGAACTCACTGAGAATGAGCAGATGGAGCAGAGTTTCATCGGACAAATCGGCAAACTCGTCGAACCCATCATCCAGCCCTGCGGCCTGGCGTGGAAAGAAGGCGTGGCCCTCATCGCCGGCGTGGGTGCCAAAGAGATTGTGGCCAGCACGATGGAGGTGCTCTATCATGGCGACATCACCACCAGCGGCATGACCACCCTGGCAGCCTTCTCCTTCATGGTGTTTGTGCTGCTCTACATGCCCTGCATTCCTGCCTGCATCGGCATCAAAAACGAATCGGGCAAGTGGAAATGGGCCGCCTTCACCGCCCTCTACACCACCCTGCTCGCCTGGCTCACCTCGATGGCCGTGTTCCAGATAGGTTCTCTTTTCTGACATTCCCAACATGACAACACAAGAAATCATCGTCTGTCTCATCCTTGCCTGCACCCTCTTCTTCGTGGCACGCTACATCTACAGGCAAGCAACGGGCAAGAGCCGAGGGTGCAACTGCGGCTCCTGCCAACATGGCTGTCCTCGCACCGGCGAGGGCCAATGCCATTGCCACAAGGATTGAAACGGTCCCCTTTTCAGCATGGGTGATTCCACTCGCAATGTGGTGGAATCACCCTTTTTTTTCACCGAGCGAAACGCTTTTCCTCCACCTCTTTTGTAACACTTTTTCGGACGAAAGTGTTACAAATGTAACAGTGCCAGTGTTACATTTGTAACAGTGGCAGTGTCATAAGTGTAACAGTGGAGGTGTTACAAACGTAACAGTGGAACCCTCCAGCATGTTACAAAACAAGCCTCCTGAAAGAGGGTGCGGAAGCCGCCTTTTTCCGCATACTCAAATGTGTGTATTAAGGCTCCCGGATGGGTATCACCCTACCCAAAAGCGGTATTTCTCCATAGAAAATACCCACTTTGGCCGTCCGTTTTACCAAAATTAGGTATTGTGACCCTTAACAGATGTTAGTACCTTTGCACTCAAATTCGGAAGGACAGAACTTCTAAGGTAAAAAAAACAAAGGATAATGAACATCTCAAGAACAGCAAGACATGCAACACTGGCGTTCACTCTGGGCATGATGACCATGAACGTTTCGGCACAAACAAGCAAGAACGACACTTCGAGAGTGGCAAATCTGGAAAAGGCACTCTCACGTTTCCACATCGGCGGCTATGGCGAAGTGGCTCTCTCACGCAACTTCTACAGCGACAACGTGAGCCGCTACAGCCTGCCCGACGAGCACAAGGATGACCCCAGCCACGGCAGGTTCGACATTCCCCATGCCGTCGTATATATAGGATATGACTTTGGCAAGGGATGGTCCTTCAGCACCGAGATTGAATTTGAACACGGCGGAACGGGAGCAGCCTACGAGAAGGAAGACGAGGAAGGCGGCGAATGGGAATCGGAAACGGAAAAAGGCGGCGAGGTGGAACTGGAGCAGTTCTGGATTCAGAAGACATTCTGCAACGAAGCCAACATCCGCGTGGGTCACATGGTGGTGCCTGTGGGCCTGAACAACGCCCACCACGAACCGCTCAACTTTTTCACCGTCTATCGCCCCGAGGGAGAAAACACCATCCTCCCCTCCACTTGGCACCAGACGGGCATCGACTTCTGGGGACGTGCCGGCGATTGGCGCTATGAGGTGCAGTTCCTGGCTGGCCTGAATGCCGACAACTTCACCACCACGGGCTGGATTCACAAAGGCCCCTCCAGCCCCCTGGAGTTTGAGATTGCCACCAAATACGGCACTTCGCTCCGCATCGACAACTACTCCATTCCGGGTCTCCGCCTGGGCTTGAGCGGCTACTATGGCCACAGCATCGGCAACAGTTATCCGCGCAACAAGAACGGGGTCGATAGCGAATATAAGGGCGCAGTGGCCGTGGGCAGTTTCGACTTCACCTACAATGACCACAACTGGATTGTGCGCGGACAGGCCGACTATGGCTATCTGGGCGATGCCGCACAACTGGACTACATCTACAACCGCATCAACAAGAAGTCGCCCTACCACCACTCCACCTCTGTCAGCCAGAACGCTTTTGCCTACGGCATTGAGGCAGGCTACGATGTCTTCTCGCAGATACGGAAACTCCGCGCCGACGGGCAGAAACTCTATGTGTTCGGACGTTTTGAGCACTACAACGCCTGTGCCTCCAGCAACATGAAACAATATGACTACAACAACGTGAAGCGCATGGCCATCGGACTCAACTACCACCCCGTGAAAGGTGTCGTGGTGAAGGCCGACTACTCACACCGCTTCTTGAAGAGCCAGTACAACAACGAGCCAAGCCTCAACCTCGGCATCGCCTATCAGGGCTGGTTTCTGTAGGAGCGAGAGGGATTTCCATCAAGAACTACATCTATTCAAATTTACCCTACTAAAAAACATTCAATCATGAACATGAACATCAAATCAGTGCTCGGCATTGCCATGATGGCAGCCGCAGCCTTCGCCGCTACATCTTGCAGCAGCGACAACGACAACGACAACAGCGAAGATGCCTACAAGGAAAGAAGTTATGGCCAGAATGCCATCAGCGCATGCAACTCCCTCGTGTCTGGCCTCGAAACGGCCAACGAAAAGATTGCTTCGTCCAACCTCAGCGACACACAGGAAGCCTATTTGGAAGACGTGCTGGCCAATCTGGTCGATAACGTGATTGTGCCTACCTACACCAGCCTTGCCGACGACACCGAGGAACTGGAAAGCACACTGAACGGCCTCGATGCCAACACCATCACCCAGGCCGACATCAACAGGGCCTGCGACCTCTTCAAGCAAGCCCGCAAGACCTGGGAGCAGAGCGAAGCCTTCCTGGGCGGTGCCGCTTCAGAGTTCGACATCGACCCGACCATCGACTCTTGGCCACTCAACCGCTCACTCCTGCTCAACTACTTCAACTCTGGCAGAATGGACGAGGCCATGCTCGACGACGCTTCCATCCTCGGTTTCCACGCACTTGAGTTCATCCTCTTCCGCAATGGCCAGCCACGTCAAGTGGCCGAGTTCCGTGGCAACGACACCTACAAGGGCTTCACCAATGTGAGCGGTGCCAAGGAACTGCTCTACGCACAGCAGGTGTGCAAACTGCTGAAAGAGCGCACCTTCCAACTGCAGGTGGCATGGGAAGGCGAAACCGCTGCCAACGCCGACCGTGTGCAGGTGGTTCAGAATGCAGGTTTGGACTACACCACCTCCAAGGGCCTGAGTTTTGGCGACAACATGAAGCAGGCAGGCAGCACGAACAGCACCTTTAGTTCGCTCAAGGATGCCATCGGTCAGGTTCTCTCCGACGACGAAGGCTCGGCAGCAGCCATCGGCAACGAGGTGGGTACAGCCAAAATTGCCAACCCCTTCTCGGCCGGCTACATCTTCTATGTGGAATCGCCCTACAGTTACAACTCCATCACCGACTTCCAGGACAACATCCGCTCCGTCCGCAACGTGTGGTACGGCACCACCAACGGCTCTGCCGATGGCAACGTGAAGAGTTTCTACAACTTCTTCAATAACACGAACCAGTCGGCATTCAACGCCACCACGGTTGGCCTCATCAACGATGCCATCGACAAAATCGGCAAGATGCCCGCACCATTCGTGAAATATTGCAGCACCATCTGGAATCTGGCCTACGAAGACGATGACCGCACGGCAGACGACCTGCCCGAGGAAGAATAATCAGGCCAACGGCTGACAGCATGGCTGAAATAGCAATAACATTGAAACAAAAACAGCGCTCCGTCTTGAAAAACAGACGGAACGCTTTTGCCGCTAAAAATACTTTAATCTAAACTCTAACTTTTTATGATGAACAATTTTGCAAAAAAATCATCGCTTTTCCTGCTGGCCAGTTGCGCGCTCTTCGCCGCTTGTAGCGACGACGACAACAAGTCTGACGGACTTGGAGAACTGGAAGAGGAAGAGAGCCAGTTTGGCAAAGCGAACGATGTGTTCACCGCCGCCGAATGGTATCCCGGAGGTGAACTGGGCACAACCGAAAAGGCCAGTTACTCGGCCATCGCACCGGGTGCTGAACTGTTGGGCCTCGAAACCAGTTTCAACAAGGGTGAGGACTACTTCGAACACCTCTACACCTACACCGACGAGCCACGCAAGGGACTGGGCCCGGCATGGGTGCGCAGCAGTTGCATCCATTGCCATCCGTCCTACGGCCATGGCAAACGGCAGACAGAGTACAAGGCCAACACCATCGGAAACGGCTATCTGCTCGTGGTCTATCACCCCAACGAGGCTTTCACCGAGGACGGTGTGCGCTACACGACTGCTCCGTCCAGTTACATTGCCGAGGTGACAGGCATGCCACAGACGAAGGCGATGCACCCCTTCAAGGCACCTATCGACGAGGACCAGATTTCCATCGAATGGAAGAACGTGGAAGGCACCATGCCCAGCGGACTGCCCCTCCACTTCCCTGATGGCGAGACATACGAACTCATCTATCCCGAAGTGAACATCCCCGTCACAGCCTTCAACACCAACCCCAAGCCTACCAACTATGAGGTGCGCCTGGAATCGACCATCGGCATCTACGGAACAGGCCTGCTCGATGCCATCAGCACCGAAGACATGAAGGCACAATATGCTTCTGAGGCACGTTTCGTGTCGCTCAACACTGCCATGTGGGACGCTACCGCCAACGACTGGGCTGCCTCGGCCTACTACACACTGGCCGATGGAACCAAGGCCATCAAGAAGTTCACCTATGCCATGACCCGTGCCTCGCTGCAAGACGGCGCAGGTGCCAACGCCATCTGGAACATCACCAACGTGACTCGCTCCAACCGTCGCTACCTCTACAGCACCGTGGCTTGGGCTCAGGCCATGAGCGAAGACCCTGAGGTCATCAGTTACATCCGACAGAATGGTGCCGACCCCTCTTCGCTCGTGCATCCCTACTATGCCGACACCGACGAGGGAATCTCGCAGAAAGTACTGACGCTGCTCGGCATGAACACCGCAGCGAAGGGTGGCGACAACTACACCGCAGCCTTCGGCGAGCCAGAAATGAACGACAAGGACTACTACGACTTCATGGTGTGGCACCGTGGCCTCGCAGTTCCTGCTGCACGTAATCTTGACGATGCCACCGTGCAGCGCGGAAAGCAAGTGTTCAACCAGATTGGCTGTGCCACTTGCCACCGCCCATCATGGCAGACGAAGGAGGACAACTACTGGGTGGATTACAGCATTCGAGCCTATGCCGAAGCCACTGGCCAGAATGCCAACAACATCCTGCCCAAGTTTGCCTATCAGACCATCTGGCCCTACACCGACATGGTGCAGCACCGTCTCTTCATGGAGAATGACATCCGCACTGGCTGGTGCCGCACCACTCCGCTCTGGGGACGCGGCCTTTCTCTCCGTCTGACAGGTGCCGAGGACCGTCTGCACGACTGCCGCGCCCGCAACGAGATTGAGGCCATCATGTGGCATGCCTACAGCAAGCAGTCCGATGGATATGCAGCCGCCAAACGCTTCTACGACCTGCCGAAGGAAGACCGCGATGCTGTGGTCAAGTTCCTCCGTGCCATCTAAGGAAGGGAGAAAAAACGCAATCAACACAATATTAACAAGTTCCATACGTTTCTCTAAGAAGTTTCAAACGTTTCTTCAAGAAAAAAACAAGCCAACGCAATGTTAAAGAAAACAACATTCACCATATATGCCATAGTCATCCTCGTGATGGCTATGGCTACTTTTATCGAAAAGACGCACGGCACCCCCTATGTGCTGAGCAACATCTACGGCTCGTGGTGGTTCACCGCCCTGTGGGCAGTTCTGGCCATCTTGGCCATCATCTACATCATCCGCCGAAAACTGAGAAAGGTGAGCGCACTGCTCCTCCATTTCTCTTTCATTATTATATTAGCAGGTGCCCTCCTCACCCATCTGACCGCCTGGCAAGGGTATGTGCATCTGCGCAAGGGCGAACAACCCACCAAGATGTGCATGGTCGAACATGGAGAATCATCAGAAATGAAAGAACTGCCATTCTCCATTGCCCTCGACCGCTTCAACATCCGCTACCACAACGGAACTGAGGCTGCGGCAGACTACGAGTCACACTTCACCATCACCACGTCAGAAGGAGTGAAAGAACAGGGGTTCGTCTCCATGAACAACATCTATTCAGCCGAAGGCATCCGACTCTACCAAAGCGGCTACGACGACGACATGGAGGGAACCACCCTTGCACTCAACAGCGACCCGTGGGGCATCCCCGTCACCTACACAGGCTACGGATTGCTGTTCCTCTCTATGCTGCTTGTGCTTATCGACCCCAAAGGACAATTCCGTCAACTCATCCGCAAGGCCAGCGTGGCAACAGCATTGTTGCTCATGGTGCCGCTGCAGAGTCAGGCTCTCACCACGTTCTCCGAAGAGCAAGCGGATGAGTTTGGACAACTCTGCATCAACTACAACGACCGCATCTGCCCCGTGCAGACTTTCGCCCTCGACTTCACCCGCAAACTCTACGGCAAATCATCCTACAAGGGCTACACCGCCGAGCAGGTGCTGTGTGGCTTCATCTTCCATCGCGAAGAGTGGAACAAGGAACCCATCGTGCGCATCAAGTCGGGCGAGGTTCGCCATGCTCTCAACCTCCCCGAATACACTTCCGTCGCCTCCCTGTTCGACGAACAAGGCTACCGATTAGGCACTTACATCCAACAATTCTACATGGGGAACAACGACAAACTGCACGAAGAAGTCATGAAAGTAGATGACAAAATCATGCTCGTCATGCAACTTTCGAGAGGCAACCTGCTGAAACTCTTCCCCTTCCAGGGACGCTGGTATTCGCCCAACGACAGTCTGCCCGACCAAGTGGAGAGCGACCGCAAGACCTACTTCCGTTCTGCCTTGCCCCTGCTCGGCACACTGGTGCGGAACGGCCAGACAGCCGATGCCAACGAGATGCTTCAGAAGATGGCAAAATATCAGCAGACTTTTGGAGCCGACGACCTCCCCTCGCCCACCCGGCTGAAGGCTGAACACATCTACAACAGCATCCCCTTCGCCAAAATCCTCTTCATGGTGTGCCTCACCTTCGCCCTGCTCAGCCTGTTCAGTTGGGCGTGGGTGAAAAAAGTCTCACTCGCCGTCCTCGGCCTGTCCTTCCTCTCACTCACCTTCTGTCTGGCTCTGCGATGGATTATCAGTGGCTACATCCCCATGAGCAACGGCTACGAGACAATGATTTTGATGGCATGGATGATTATGCTGGCCTCCCTGCTCGTCTATCGGAAATTCCACATCATTCTCACCTTCGGACTCCTCCTCTCCGGCTTCCTGCTGCTGGTCAGCCACCTCGGACAGATGGACCCCAAAATCACCCATCTCATGCCCGTGCTCTCCTCACCCCTGCTCAGCATCCACGTCTGTTGTGTCATGATGGCCTACGGACTCTTCAGCATCACCTTCGCATGCAGCATCTACGCCCTCATCGTCAAGCGCAAAGCCGACGAAATGCACCTGCTCTCCCTGCTCTTCCTCTTCCCCGCCGAATTTCTGCTCACTGCAGGCATCTTCATCGGTGCCATCTGGGCCAACGTGAGTTGGGGACGCTACTGGGGATGGGATCCCAAAGAAGTGTGGGCACTCGTCACCATGCTCATCTATGCCCTCCCCATGCACAGCCGTTCCATCGCCTGGCTGAGAAAGCCCACACACTACCATCTCTTCATGGTGTTCGCCTTCCTCGCCGTCCTCATCACCTACTTCGGCGTGAACTTCTTCCTCGGAGGTCTTCACAGTTACGCCTAAGCACTTTTTTCGCCTTCAGCGTTTCACATGTCGCATAAAATGCCTATCTTTGCACCCATTATGGATTACAAATCGGAAATCATAGAAGAACAAGGCGTTCAGATAGAACTGGCACATTTCACGGCAGGTGAAGTGACCGAACTGTACGCCATCCTGCACGTGGAGCCACGAGGCGAAATGTTTGAAGCACAACTGGCACGACTAAAAAAAGGTGAAAAAGAATTGATGGCCATGCCCGAAATGGCAGATGCACAACCTGTCTTCAAACGCTACTTCCTCAGCGACGCCACCAATCAGGCCCCCCTCATCCACGAAGAGGACTCCTGCACCATCTCCTACATACAGCAGCCACCGCTCGACGGTTCCAAAATCGCACTCTGGCTCTACCTGCAGCGAGGCACCGACATCAGCCAGCAGAACGGCTCCACCGTGGTCAGCCACAACGGCTACCAGCACATCTGGACCATGGGACTCATGGACACCACCACCGACACCTCCTACATGCAGACGTGGAACACCCTTCTCTCCTACATCGACACCCTCAAACACTTCCACGCCACACTCCTCGACAACTGCATCCGCACCTGGTTCTTCGTGCGCGATGTCGATACCCAATACAACGGATTGGTCAAGTCGCGCCGCCAATGCTTCACTGAGCAAGGACTCACCCCCGACACCCACTACATCGCCTCCACAGGCATCGGCGGCACACCCGCCGACCCCAAAGCAATCATCCAGATGGGCTGCTATGCCATGACAGGCTTTGACCCCCAACAGCGGCGACACCTCAAAGCCCTCACCCATCTCAACCCAACCATCGAATACGGTGTCACCTTCGAGCGCGCCACCCTCATGCAGTATGGCGACCGCAACCACATCTACATCTCAGGAACGGCCTCCATCAACAACAAAGGCGAAGTCGTACACATCGGCGACATCACCCGCCAGACCCACCGTATGTGGGAAAATGTCGAAGCACTCCTTGCCGAAGGAGGTATGAACTACGACGACGTGATGCACATCATCGTCTATCTGCGCGACTGTGCCGACTACACCATCGTCAAATCCATGTTCGACCAGAAATTTCCCCACATACCCACCGTCATCACCCTTGCCCCCGTGTGCCGCCCCACCTGGCTCATCGAGATGGAGTGCATCGCTGTACGGAAAGCCCACAACCCCTTCCCCAACTTCTAAACAAATTAAAGTTTCGGATGCTCTTTTACCGCTTCGCGGGCTCTAGAAAAACAAGAAAAAATAAAAAAACACAAGAAAAAAGCATTTCACGTTTTCTATTTTTTCTTATTTTCTTTTGTTTTTTCTTATTTTT